>TBL_comb47_HYPODRAFT_10000070_pt1 | contig 125363 bp, 119 predicted proteins | sample TroBogypolimnion_40_FD_10682 | JGI IMG/M metagenome (IMG submission 10682)
AGAGAAGGACCAAGATCAAGCCCGCCAGTCCGGCACCGAGTCCTGCAATCAGTGAAGAATGTCCCAACGTCGGCGACACAGTTTCTGTGGTCAATGGCGTCAAACGCACCGGGAGGGCGCCAAATTGAAGGGCAGTGGCCAAAGACTGCGCCTCGGATTGGGACAAGTTTCCGCTGATTTGTCCTTGCCCATTAAACGACGTGAAGGTCGACTGAGAAGGTTGGATCAACGGGGCAGACTCCACGACGCCGTCAAGATCAATTGCCACCACTTGATGGAAGTTCTGCTGGGCGACACGATCCCATTGTGCTGAGCCTGCAGCGGTCAGGGTGTAATTGACCACCCACGCCCCCGTTTGACTCTGTTGCGCTTGCGCAGACGCCACGGCGCGTCCGGTTAGCTGAGCTGGTCCGAGAACATAGCGCAGCTGCCCAGATCCAGGAAGTCCCGGAATCAGGACCGACTTGCTCGCAACATCGTTCGCGGGCGTCGTCGTCCGCAGCCGCTGAAAGACAGGATCGGGTCCAATATTGTTCGAGGTGAATCCTGCCGCCGTTGTTGAGTTCGGCTGTACGTTCAAGTTCGCCTGCGTCAGCTGATAGTTGCTCTGACAACTTGATGGCACTGCCGTTGAAGCTGGTAACGCCGCCTTCGATTTTGCTCCAACGAACGGAGGCGCATAACAAAGCGCAGGACGAAAAAGAAGCTGTGCAGTCTGTCCAATTGTTGCCAATACTTGACGAGCATTCTTGACGCCGGGAACCGACACGACGATATCTGGACCCTGGGTCTGCACCTGGGCACCCGACACACCTAACGAGTCAACTCGATTCGTCAGAATCGTGACCGTCTGATCGAGATCGGCTTGGGACGGATGCCCTTGGGGTTGATACACAACCGACAGACCACCGGCAAGGTCAAGACCAAGCCTGGGTGACCACTTGGCAGCCAGCGTGAGGCCAAATGAACCGAGCGAGATGATCACGACAAGGAGCAGACTCAACCAGAGTCCCCGACGAGATCGCCGCCCAGAGGGGGCAGCGGTTGAACTCACGACGAGGCGTCCCCCTTGGCGTCACCGTCGGCTTCATCGCCAGACGTCACCTGGGGTGTCTCCGTCGTGGTGGCGTCGATTGTTGGCGGATCAACTTTCCGCGCAATCGCCTGCTTGAGGAACGTGAGGTGATGCGCTTGACCAGATCCTGGCGTGTCACCCTCCATGAACCCGGTGGCCAGGACAACTTTCTCATCGTCCACGGAGACAACCGTCCCGAAGACACCACCGATGGTGACAACTTCGTCGCCAATCTCGAATGATTTACCGGTCCGGGCTTTGGCTTGTGCCTTCTTTTGACGAGGACGAAGCACCAAGAAGTAAAGCCCACCAAAGACAATCAAGAGGATAAACAGCAAGCTGGTGGAGGATGACGATGATTTCGCCGCCGCCGCTAGAAACAGGTCTGATGAGGTCATGAGATTTGGCTCTCCGAATGCTGGAAGGAAGTACTGGTGCGTTCCGAGACTAGCCGAGCAAGAAGCGGTGGGTTGATGCAGCCTTAGTTCTTAAGGTTTGGGAGTGTTTGAGTAAGCCCCAGGTGGGCTAGGGCCTGCTCTGTGCCAATACGACCACGGGGAGTCCTTCGGATCAATCCCTGCTGCACCAAGTACGGCTCATAGGCGTCTTCGATGGTCCCTGGTTCTTCGCCGACCGACTGGGCCAGCGTGGTCAAGCCCACAGGGTGCCCACCAAAGCGGACGCAAAGAATCTCCAAAATCATCCGATCCACTTTGTCCAGACCTCTATCATCAACGCCGAATAACGCCAACCCCTGATCGGCTGCTTGCGCAGTGATCGTTCCGTCGCCTCGGACCTGAACAAAGTCCCTTACTCGCCTCAGCAGCCTATTTGCTATTCGAGGGGTGCCTCGAGACCTTCCGGCGATCCGTTCGGCACCACCTTCATCGATCATGACATCGAGCAGTGTTGCCGATCGCAAAACAATCTCCTTGAGTTCCTCAGGGGCATACAGCTCAACGCGACCCACGAAACCAAAGCGATCTCGCAGGGGACTCGCCACCAATCCAATACGGGTGGTGGCACCCACGAGAGTGAAACGAGGCAGGTCCAGACGAATTGCACGCGCACTCGGACCTTTTCCGATCACGATGTCAAGCTTTCCGTCCTCCATTGCTGGATACAGAACCTCTTCAACGAGTCGCGGGAGACGATGAATCTCATCGATAAACAACACGTCGTGCTCGTTTAAATCCGTCAACAGTGCAGCCAAGTCACCTGGTCTCGCCAACACCGGCCCAGATGTCACGCGGAATCCCACTCCGAGCTCGGTGGCCACAATTCCGGCCAGCGATGTTTTCCCGAGGCCAGGGGGGCCTGCGAATAAGAGATGGTCGACGGCCTGGCCACGCTGACGCGCTGCTTCGAGGACGATACTCAAATGGTCAAGAAGTTCGGGTTGCCCGACGAATTCTTGAAGAGATCGAGGGCGAAGAGATGCGTCGTCCCGCTCTTCGACGTTGAGGGACTCCGGCGCTAGGACAGAGTCGTCACTGTTGTCATTCACCACAGTGTCTTTACGAGGACTCATCGCCGACTCAACTGTCGCAGAGCAAGTCGTAGCGCATCTTCGACGGATTCGCTCCCGTCGAGATTGGCGGTGGCGAGCCGGATCTCTTCTGATGAGTACCCAAGTTCTGCCAGGGCCGCACCAATATCCGAGCGATCCTCTTGGCTCTTCGTCGCTGCAGCCGAGTCAAGTTCATCGCCAAGTGCGTGGGATGAAAGGGAGTCTTGAAGTTCCAAGACCAGTCGAGCTGCAGTCTTCTTCCCTACGCCCGAGACTGTTTCAAAGGCTGCTCCATCACCGTTCTGCACGGCGACCACCACGCCGGCCGCGCCCAAGGTGCCAAGAATCGCCAGGGCAAGTGATGGACCAACCCCATGGGTCCCCAGCAGAATTTCGAATACTTCTCGCTCGGCGTCATTCATAAAGCCGTAAAGAATGATGGCGTCATCACGGACATGCGTGTGCACGGAAACAGTCACTTCGCCCGAGCTTGCCGTCCACGTTGCCACCGATCCTGCTCCAGCGAGAAGTCGATATCCCACCCCATTCACGTCGAGCACTATGCCCTGCGGCGTCGACGAGAGAACAATGCCGCGCAACATCCCAATCACGACTGCACCGCCGCAATCGCCGCATCGAGGCGCGCGCTTGTAAGCGAGCAAATTGCCAAAGCCAGCGCGTCAGCGACGTCAGGAGGTTTTGGAATCTCATCGAGGCCACAAAGGTTCATAATCATCTCTTGCACCTGGATCTTGGTTGCTCCACCATGGCCCACCACGGCGTTCTTGACTTCGTTGGGTGTGTACTGCCTCACCGCGATTCCTCGCCGAGACGCTGACGCCAAGATGACGCCGGATGCTTGGGCGACGGAGATTGCGGTGCGAACGTTATTTTGGAAGAAGATCTTCTCCACCACAACGACGTCAGGGTGTTCCTCATCGAGAATCGAGTCAATATCGCTGGCGAGCTGGCCAAGACGAACAGCGAGGTCATCACGAGGCGAGGTCTCTATGACACCGGCCAAGCAAGCCTTAAACGGTATGGCGGCATCCGTAGAACGGGTGACGATTCCGTAGCCACAACGTGTGAGGCCGGGATCCACGCCAAGTACGAACATGCGTTCGATTGTAGTGAAGGACGATTGACTTCTGGTGGATTTTCCTCTGTCACCCTAAAAACCCAGATCAAAGGGCATCTCAGCCCTCAAACGCCACCAAAAACGCCTCTGGAATGTCGTAATTGGCATGAACCCCTTGGGTGTCATCAAGGTCATCGAGCGCGTCAAGGAGCCTGAGAACCTTATGGGCATCCCCCTCATCGCCAACAACCACCACTTGTGTTGGCTCAAGGGAAGGCTCGGCCGAGTCAGCCACGAGTCCCGCCTGTTCGAGCGAGTCCTTGATTCCCCCAACGTCGCTCGGTGCACAGGTCACCTTCCAGTGATCTCCGTCTTCGACAAGATTGTCGGCTCCTGCTTCGAGGGCCGCTTCAAGAAGTTGCTCCTCGTCGGATGTTTTGGGGAACAGCAACACTCCCCTGCGCTCAAACTGCCAACTGACGGCTCCCGGCTCCGCCATCGAGCCTCCACCCTTCGAGAAAATATTACGAATGTCGGCGCCGGTTCTATTCCGGTTGTCAGTCAAGGTCTCTACGATGACCGCAACACCTGATGGTGCGTAGCCCTCGTAACTCACCGCCTCATAGCGAACTCCTTCGAGCTCCCCAGTACCTCGCTTAATCGCTCGCTCGATGGTGTCAAGCGGAACCGAAGCATCTCGTGCCTTGGTGTACATGGTTCTCAACGATGCGTTGGCGTTGATATCGCCGCCTCCCTCACGAGCCGCCACTTCGACTTGCCGAATCAACTTGGCGAACTGTTTGGCACGTGCCTGGTCCTTGGCGCCCTTTTTGTGCTTGGTCGTTGCCCACTTTGAGTGACCCGACATGAATCTCCCTCCTGCTTCCGCCTTACGACGAGCGCAACCTCGCTCAGATCCTACAGAGCCTTGGTTCTTGACTCCACCATCGACAGTAAACGTTCATGGAGTCGACCGTCACCCGCGAGTTCTGGATGAAATGCGCAGCCAAGAATCGACCCTTGCTGGACGGCAACGGGTTCCCCGTTGAGCCGGGCGAGCACCGTTGCCTCGTTACCGACATCCATGATCTTCGGGGCTCGAATGAAGATGCCGTGGAACGGCACCTCATCAATTTCACTCTCTACTTCAGCCTCAAAGGAGAATTTTTGTCGTCCGTAGCCGTTGCGTGCCACGCTGATGGCGAGTCCGCCGATACCTGTCTGATCAGCCCGACCGTCGCTGATCGAGTCAGCTAAGAGCACCAGTCCAGCACAGGTGCCTAATGTCGGGCGGTCCTCGCGAACCCATTGCTCCACTGCAGGTCGAATGCCCGAAGATGACAACAGCAGAGAGATCGTCGTCGATTCACCCCCAGGAAGAACGAGCGCATCAATGCCGCCAAGGTCCTCGTGACGACGAATTCGAATACTCTCAACTCCAAGGCTGTCGAAGAGAGCGACATGCTCTCGTACGTCGCCCTGCAGGGCGAGTACTCCCACACGCATCGCTACCAGCCGCGGTCGGCCATGCGAGTTTCAAGTCCGGCGATCTCTTGACCGGACATCGCTTCACCAAGACCACGTGAGACCTTGGCCACGATGGCGGCATCGGTGTAGTGGGTCGTGGCTTCGACGATTGCCCGAGCACGAGAAGCAGGATCCGAGCTCTTGAAGATTCCCGAACCGACAAACACCGACTCTGCTCCAAGTTGCATCACCAAGGACGCGTCCGCTGGGGTGGCGATGCCACCGGCGCAGAACAGCGGAACCGGCAAGGCGCCGGTTTCAGCGACACTTTGGACGAGGTCAAGTGGGGCTGAAAGGTTTTTTGCAATGGTGAAGACTTCTGATGAATCAGCGAGTTGTAAACGGCGAATATCTCCGCTGATCGATCGGAGATGGCGCACGGCCTCAACAATGTTGCCGGTACCCGCCTCACCCTTTGACCGAATCAGGGCAGCACCCTCCCCGATGCGGCGCAGCGCCTCACCGAGGTTGGTGGCTCCACAAACGAAAGGAATCTCAAAGTCCCACTTGTCGATATGGTTCGCTTCATCTGCGGGAGTTAAGACTTCGCTTTCATCGATGTAATCAACATCAAGCGACGCGAGGATCTGTGCTTCGGCGAAGTGACCAATGCGAGCTTTTGCCATGACTGGAATAGTGACCGCCGCTTGAATTTCCTGGATCATCTCCGGATCACTCATTCTTGCTACGCCACCATCACGACGAATATCCGAAGGCACCCTTTCCAGAGCCATGACCGCAACGGCGCCGGCCTCTTCTGCGATCTTGGCTTGTGCAACGTCGACGACATCCATAATCACCCCGCCTCGGAGCATGTCGGCAAGGCCTCGCTTCACGCGGAAGGTTCCTGTGGTGTGGTTTGAGTCAGGGGTCGTAGCCATGCTTTTATCTTACTAACTCCGACGACTTGTTCGTACTACCGCTCTTCCAGCACTTGTCGGCGCAGACTCGTGGCATCCAAATTCGCTATCTCTTCACTGCGGGCCCGTCGCGCTACCGAGGGGTCCACAAAAAGCCACCGAATAGTGTCGTACTGGCGAGAAGCGAAGAACGAGGCAGGCCCGGCCAGGGGGCCTTGCTCCATCTTGGCCAGCGCTGCTGCCAAACTCACGGGATAACGGGTCGTCGAGACAGCCAGTTCGTCCGCTCGATAGAGGCTTCCCTCACCAATCCATCGGTGTGACGTGGCCCCTCGTCGACCAATGGGGCCCAAAAGCAAACTCATTCCTGCTCCAGCGGTACCTCGAGAAACCGAACCAGAACGGACATGCGCCAACAGGTGGGCGAAGACAGCTTCTAGCTCGAGCACACTCATCGTGTGGATCAAACCAGAGGTAAAGACTACGGTCGGTCCCATTTTGCTCGTATAGGCACAGCCGTTGGGAATCGGATCGTCCAGCACCGCAAGGCGCGGCGTCTCGACGCCCATTGAGGCACAGAGGCCGGAGATGATGGCGTCCACTCTCGGCAGCATGCCCTCGTCCAATGATGCTGCACCGATATTGTTCTCGATCGTAAGAGGAGCCGTCTTCTTGAATAACAGCATCACAGCTACGGCGGTAAGGACAGCAAGGAGCATTGCACCAGCGAGGTTGATCCAAAAGGTCAAACCAAACACGATGACGCCCACGATGGCTCCCACCGACCCACTGGCCTTCCAAATCCACCGCTCAGCACTGAGTCGGTCGGTGGCAATCTTTTTGAGAACTTCGCTGTTGTCGACGACCACTGCTGCAGTCACGACGCGTTCTCTGTTTGACGCTCGTTGCCCTTGACCTTGGCGTTGCCCGCCATTGCGTTGTTGGTTTGAACGATTGCGATTCTGATTCGACCGATTACGGTTGCGATTCTGATTCGATCCTGAGCGATTCCGGTTCTGATTCGACCGATTCTGCGGAGATTGTGAGCGCGAGGGTTGGGCGTCGTTTGCTTCAGCCATGACCAAAGGCTACTCCGTGCCCACTCGGCTTCTCATCCAAGAGCGAAAGGTAGAGCGATTCATAACGTTGCGCTAAGGACTCGAGAGAATAGGCCGACAAGAACTCAGCGACCTGCTGCCTTCCCTCACGTGGTTCTTGAGAACACGCTGTTGCCAGGGCCCCACTCAAGGCACCGACATCGCCCGGGGCCACCAAGACGCCGAGACCACCGAGAACTTGACGATAGCCATCGATATCCGACGCCACCACGATCGAGCCGCTCAACAATCCTTCGGCCAAGACAATGCCGAAGGATTCGCCACCAAGTGAGGGTGCACAGAAGACCTGTGCGCCAAGCAAGCGACGACGTTTCTCCTCATTGCTGATCTGCCCGAGGAACTCCACTTTCGCTCCGGGCCGCTCCGCCTCACCGTCGCTCACCCCGGTTACCCACAGCGTGACCGAGGCGTCAAGGTGGCGCGCCGCCTCCAAGAGCACCTTGCGACCTTTGCGAGGTTCATCTCGGCCAAGGAAAAGAATGGTTGGACCGCTCGTCGGCCATGGCTCAATCCCGTCAAAGAGGTGAAGGTCGAGACCATTCCAGAGAATTTCTGGGCGTAAACCAACGGTATCGCGAGCCGTGCGAGCAGCGGCCTCAGACACCGCTGCACNCGCAGCAATTCGCTTGAGGTAACGGCCCAATATCAGTCCGCCTGCGCTCGAGAGAACATCGACACCCGACCGATGAAAGGTCGCCACGACAGGGATGTCGTTGCGACGCAGAAGCGCCCAACTCGCCATGGGCGCTAACGGTTCATGGATATGGACCAGGTCAATATTCTCGGCGTCGCAGAACTTTGCGAATGCATTCGCTGCCCGGACGTTCAATCCAATCGGCGCTACCGAACCGTTTGCGCTAATTCGGCGAGATCGACCTAGCGACCGGTGTTGCCAACTCTTATCAGCCCACGGTCCACTCGGTCCTGGGGCTCCCACAGTGACACTCCATCCACGCGTACCCATCTCGTCTGCGAGACCCATCACTTGTTCTTGAACCCCTCCAGGGGACGACAGGTCATAGGGCGACACCATCGCCACCGAACGGATCATTTTTTGCCCGCAGTGTCGCGGAACGCTGGCACAAAGACGTGCCACTGTTCAGGGGTGCGCCGAATCAAATCGCTCAAGGTGTCGGCCAAATTCTGCGTGACACGCATGACGTCGCTACGGAGATTGGCCTGGCGCTCAGTATCGATGGGTCCCACGATGTGGACGCAGTGTTGGTTCCCAGGACCTGAGTACACAACTCCAGCTATCAATTCTGCGTCCGTCCGTAGCGCCAACATGGCCGGCCCGGCAGGAATCGATGTCGAACGTCCCAGAAGATCAGCAGTAATCCCGTCGCCCACGATGTCTCGGTCACACAAAAGGCCCACTAGTCCCCCGGCCCGTAAGGTCTGACTAATGCGCTTCGCTGCGTTGTGATCAAGGGGTTCGATGATCAAACCGACGGCCTGGCGCTGATCAACGAACCATTGAAATAATTCTGGAGGCTCAAGTTCTTCAGCAATCGCCGTCATCGGGAACCCGAGGCGAGCCACGAGTGCACCTCCCCATTCCCAACTTCCTATATGGGGCAAGGCCACAATCACGCCCTTGCCTTTGGCTACGGCGGCACGGATGATCTCCTCACCTTCCACGAACATGATCCGTCCGTGAGCTATCCCTGCGTCCATTGCCGGAAGGGTGGCACCTTCAGCCCAATAGCGGGCATAGCTGGCGTAATAGCGTCGAAGCCATCTGCGGAGCACTTTTTCATCGATAGCTGCGTCAGAATCGGACTCGAGAACGGTGCGCAGGTTGTCCTCCGCCACGCTTCGCGTCGGCGTCGCTCTCAGCGCCACTAACCAACCAGCGATCTGCGCGACACGGACAGCAAACTGCACCGGAAGATACTGAAGCACCGTACCGAGGGACTTCCAAAGAAGGAAGCGACGGCGATCCGCCGCGAGTGGCATCGAGAGCTACCTAGCGAGGAGGCGCCGTGTGGCGGCTACGTCGTTGCGCTCCTCGGCGAGAACGCAATGGACGAGTACTCGCGCCATCTTGTCGACGTGCACGCCAGCGAGTGGTCACATCTCGACTTGTGCCTTCACGTCGTTCGATGGTTGTGCGCTCGCGCCACTCTTTCCATCGTGATTCCAGCACCATCGAGCGTGTCCGTTCCGGCCGGTTCGGCATCGTGGCATTCGCCGCGCTCCACACCTTCACAAATCGACCAATCGCCGTCACGGTGGTCAGCGCAAACAGCACCCACAAAATGGGGATAAGGATTGAGGAGAAGAGAAGCCCCGCCCCAAGGAGAATCATCCGCTCAGCGCGCTCCATGAGTCCGCCCTTGGCGCTCAGTCCAAGTGCTTCCGCCTTCGCACGTTGATAGGAAATCAGTTGGGTCACGCCAAGAATGGCAAAGGGCAGCAGCACGAGGTGGCCTTCGCCTTGTGAGACTAAGTACCAGGCAACCCCGCCCATCAAGACGGCGTCGGTGATACGGTCAATCACTGAGTCGAAGAACGCTCCTCTGACCGAAGCGGATCCAGCTGCCTTCGCTACCGGTCCATCAAAGAGATCGTGAGCGCCGGTAATGGCGAGGAGGAACATCGCGACAAGTAAATGTCCCATGCCAATCGCCACGGCCGTTGCGGTAGCGGAGACGAGACCTGTCGCGGTGAGAAGGTCGGCAGAGACACCATGACGCTGTAACCATGAACCAACCGGTTCGGTTTTGGCGTCAACCGTGGATCGCCAGCGTCCGTCGAACATGTGCTCCTCTTTCTCGGTAATTCATTCACCGATTTACCAGAGTTCGCTCTTTTTCCAAAGCACTTCTGCTCCGCGGACCTCTGATTTGCCTTGCTCCAATGGTAGCACCCGGTCCCTCTACGAGGCCGCATCTCACGAGCGCAAACGCCCTATTCCCAAGCCTTTGTGAGTCGATCCCAGGCGTCTGAGAGTGATTCGGGCAGTATTCGAGTTTCACCAATCGAGGTCATAAAGTTGGTATCTCCACGCCAACGTGGCAGCACGTGAAGGTGCAGGTGCGCAGGAATTCCCGCCCCGGCCGCCTCGCCAAGATTGGCGCCAAGGTTCACCCCATCAGGGCTGTAGGCCCGCTCTACGGCTCCCACTGCACCCAACGCGGTAGCCCACAGCGCAGCAGACTCAGGAGCATCAAGGCTCAATAACTCGCCTTCGTGGCGTCGAGGTAATACCAACAGGTGCCCTGATCCATAGGGATACGCGTTCAGGACACAACAGGTCACATCATCCAAAAAGACGATGCCCGTCTCCTTGGATGCACCTCGCTCCATCAGTGCGCAAAAGACGCAATCATGTTGCTCGGCGTTTCTGTTTGCGTCGGTGGCATCGCTGACATAGGTCGCTCTCCACGTCGCCCAAAGGCGATCCATACTCACGAAGCAGGACTCGACTCACGAGGGACATGCCGTTCGGCGATCTCGGTGGTGACCCGATCCACAAAAGCATCAAGCATCACGTCACGCTCAGGCTTTTCAGATCCCCGTTGATTCACTCCAACACTTTGTTGGGCCACATCGCTATCCCCCACAACCAAGATGTAGGGGATTTTCTCCAACTTGGCTTTGCGAATGCGAGCGCCAAGTGGTTCTGTTGCGTGGTCGATACTGCACCGCACCTCTCGAGTGGCGAGGGTGGAGCGCACCTCTTCGGCGTACTCTTCGTGGGGATCGCCTACCGGCACGATGCGCACTTGCTCTGGAGAAAGCCAGGTCGGCAATGCGCCGGCATAGTGTTCGATCAAAATCGCCATAAAGCGCTCAACAGATCCGAACAGTGCCCGGTGAATCATGATGGGCTTGTGACGCGTGTTATCGGCGCCGATGTACTCGATTCCAAAACGCTGCGGCAGCTGGAAGTCCAACTGAATCGTCGACATCTGATGCGTTCGTCCAATTGCGTCACGAGCTTGAACAGAAATCTTTGGTCCATAGAAGGCTCCCCCACCTTCATCCATCACCAGGTCTAAGCCGGCGCCCTGGGCCACGCTGTGCAGCGTCGACGTGGCGACGTCCCACTCTTCGTCAGTCCCCACTGCTTTGCCTTCCGGCTTCGTCGACAGCTCAAGGTAAAAGTCATTCAGACCAAAATCTCGCAGCAGGTTCAAGACAAACAACAGCGTGCGCTCGAGCTCTTCCTGCATCTGATCGGGCGTGCAGAAGATATGGGCGTCGTCTTGGGTCATGCCGCGCACTCTGGTCAGGCCATGGACAACGCCAGATTTCTCATAGCGATACACCGTTCCGAACTCGAAGAGTCGCAGAGGTAAGTCTCGATAACTGCGCTGGCTCGAACGGAAAATCAAGATATGAAATGGGCAGTTCATTGGTTTGAGGTAGTACTGCTGACCATTATCAAGTTCCATTGGCGGATACATTCCGTCAGCGAACCAGTCCAGGTGCCCTGAGGTCTCGAACAATTCGCTCTTCGTGACGTGTGGGGTATTCACAAACTCATAACCCTCTTCAACGTGACGTTTACGCGAGTAGTCCTCCATCACGCGCCGGATCGTCCCGCCTTTCGGATGAAAAACCGCTAATCCTGAGCCCAGTTCATCGGGGAAGCTAAAAAGGTCAAGTTGTTCTCCCAGTTTTCGATGGTCTCTCCGTTCGGCCTCCTCTAGGCGGAAGAGGTGCTCGTTGAGCGCAGCGTCGGATTCAAAGGCAGTTCCGTAAATGCGCTGGAGTTGCGGACGCTTTTCGTCTCCTCGCCAGTAAGCCCCGGCCACCCGCATCAACTTGAAGTTCCCCAACTTTCCCGTTGAAGGAACGTGAGGACCACGACACAGGTCCGTGAAGCCCTCAGTGTTTTTGTAGGTCGAAACTACTGAAACATCACCGGAGGCGTCGACTTCGCTTTGGCCGGCAGCGACAGCGTCAATGATCTCTACTTTGTAGGGCTGGTCCTGAAACAGGGCTCGACCTTCATCTATGGAGTGCTCCGAGCGCACAAAGGGCTGTTCTTCTCTGATGATCTCGCGCATCTGGGCTTCGATACGTTCGAGATCATCATCACTGAAGCGTTGACCATCAGGAAGCTCAAAATCGTAATAGAACCCATCGTCAATGACGGGGCCGATCGCGAAGTGTGCTCCCGGCCACAGGCGCACGACTGCCTGGGCCAGCACGTGAGCGGTCGAGTGGCGCAGAATCTCGCGTCCAGCTGGCGTCGTCGGCGTCAAGATCTCTACAAGAGCACCGTCGGGAATCGCCTGGGTGAGATCCGCTTCTACGCCATCGATGCGGACAGCCAAAGCGTCTTTTGCCAAGCGCTTACCGATGGCGAGCGCCACATCCGCTCCCGTAGAGCCTGCCGCCAACTCCCTCGTTGATCCATCAGGGAGTCGCACCGAAAGATCAGTCATTGTGCCTCACTCGCTGCGCTGGCGTCATCGCTCTAGGCTAACGCCGAGAAGTGCCGCGGCTGCCACAACGCTGAGACCTTGCGCCGCCGCCGCATCAATTGCTCGAAGAGCCCCGGGTGTGTCGAGGTCGTTATCGAGGCAGGCTCGTACTGCGTCGAGCCCTGCGGAACCGTCGCCGGCCGTTGCCGAACGCCATTGATCGCGCCGAACAATCCCTTCAGTGAGGTCTCGATCATTCCATTCCCAGTCAGTCCGGTAGTGGTGATCCATCATGGCGATACGGAGAGCCGCCGCGTCGGCTCGCTGAAGCAGGTCATCAACAAACACCAGATTGCCGAGTGACTTTGACATCTTTGTTCCTTCAAGCGCCACCAGACCCACATGAAGCCAGTGGCGCACGAAGGGCTGTTGCGTCACGGTCTCACTTTGGGCTGCTTCGCATTCGTGGTGGGGAAAGACAAGATCTCGCCCACCACCATGCACGTCAATGGTCTCACCGAGTTCTCGCAGCGCCAATGCCGAACACTCAATGTGCCATCCGGGACGACCAGGTCCCCATGTGGACTCCCAAGAGGGCTCGTCGGGCAGCGACGGTTGCCAGAGAACAAAGTCCAAGGGATTACGTTTTAATGGATCAGTTGGATTGCCTCCGTGTTCAGATGCCAAGGCCAGCATCTCGGCTTCTCCGTAGTGGCTGACACTGCCAAAGGATGGAAACGCCGTCACATCGAAGTACACAGCTCCGCCGGCTTCATAGGCTGCTCCTCGATCGATCGTTGCACCGATGAGCGAAAGAATCTCCGAGATCGCACTCGTGGCTCGAGGTTCTGAGTACATCGGCAACAGCCCAAGGGATTCCATTTGTGCGTCGAACAACGCGATCTGCTCGGCGGCTAGGTCCAAATAGTGCACACCAAGTTCTCGAGCTTTCCGTAAAATATCGTCATCAACGTCCGTGACATTGCGTACACAACGCGTGTCATGGCCGAGATCACGCAACCGTCGTTGCAAGATGTCGAAGGTCAGATAGACCTGGGCATGGCCGAGGTGCGCCGCGTCGTAGGGCGTAATGCCACAGCTGTAGAGCGTGACGAGGGGACCTGCGTCGATCTCGAAGAGGCCTCTGCGAGCAGTATCAAAAAGAGTAACGCCCACTGATGGCTCTCCCCTTGTCCGATTCCTTTTAGAGGCCCGAGAGTTTCAAGGTTGAGTGCGCCTTGTGCAAAATATTTAAGGTGATACAGACGGCCGTAAATGCTTCGATGGGAGACGCTTGCGCCAAACTCCCAGCATCGAGCCCACGGAGACCGTCAATCGAATCGATGAGGGTCACCGTCATCTCCCGTGCTTCCTTGCTGTCTCCGCAGACCAAGACATCCGCTTCAAGACCAGAACTTAGGCTCTCCATCTGACGAGCAGGGAGGTGATGAAACGACGCAGCGACCTTTGAGTTCGGCAGGGCTGAGGTGATCTGCGCCGCCATCGAACCACGAGGGGGATAGAGCGGAAGCATCTCACGGCCCTCTTTCATGAGCGCATTGACCATCGAAACGACCACTCGACCTGCGAGTGGCTCAGCGAGCGATTTCACGGTTTCGACGGCCCCATCCCATGGTGTGGCCACGACGACCAGCTCGCAGCTCGCTGCGTCAAAGTTCGTACTTCCCGTGACGTCCAGCGTCAGACCTGGGTTTGCCGCCTTCAGTCCCTCGGCTGTCTCGTGAGACCTTCCAGCATCTCGCGAACCGATCACAACCGAATGCCCAGCTGCTGCACTCCGTATCGCTAATCCACGGCCTGCAGGGCCTGTTCCACCAATAATTCCAATTTTCATAGTTCCAGCATCGCACAACGAGCCTGGGTGGCGGCGCACGGTAACGTGGCCTGGTGGGATTACTTGATGGAAAGACTGTTCTCGTCACCGGCATTTTGACCGACGCCTCGCTGGCGTTCTCGATTGCCGAGCGGGCTCAGCATGAAGGGGCCACCGTGGTCGCCACTGGTTTTGGCCGAGGCCTCTCGCTCACTAAACGAGTACTTCGCAAGTTGCCCGTTGAGCCGACGCTGCTGGAATTAGACGTCACGGATCCCGTCCACCTTGATCAAGCGGCGCGCGACCTTGCTACGATCACCCCTTCTCTCTCTGGCATGGTCCACGCCATTGGCTACGCCCCAGAGGACTGTCTCGGGAGCGGCATGCTGAAAGCCTCCGCTGAAGACGTAGCAACGGCGTTCACTATCTCTGCCTATTCACTCGCTGCGATGTGTCGTTCGTTCCACTCTCTTCTGGCCGCTGACGGCGGCGGGTCGGTGGTGGGGCTTGACTTTGACGCGACAAAAGCCTGGCCGCTCTACGACTGGATGGGCGTCGTGAAGGCATCGCTTGAATCTCTTGCTCGCTATTTGGCTCGAGACTTGGGGCCCGAAGGCATTCGTGTCAACTTGGTAGCTGCGGGGCCCGTCCGAACGATGGCGGCGAAATCAATCCCTGGATTTTCGACCTTCGAAGACACGTGGAGTGACAAGGCCCCCTTGGGCTGGGACGTCAATAATGCTGCACCGGTCGCAGCGGCGACGGTGGCGCTGTTGTCTGACCTCTTCCCCGCCACGACGGGCGAGATCATCCACGTCGATGGCGGTGTTCACGCTCTCGGCGCGTAAGTTACGACGTCGCTGTTTCTTGATGAGCGAACTGGGTCTCGTAGAGCACCGAGTAAAGGCCACCTGAGGCAAGCAATTCTTGGTGGGTTCCACGCTCGACCACTTCACCATGGTCAATGACCAAGATCTGATCAGCGTGGCGAATCGTTGAGAGTCGGTGAGCAATGACCACCGAGGTACGTCCTCGAAGAGTCGTCGCCAATGCTCGCTGCACTGCGGCTTCCGATTCAGAGTCGAGGTGGGCGGTGGCCTCATCAAGTACGACAAGTCGTGGAGCTTTGAGCAAGAGTCGAGCGAGAGCAACCCGTTGTTTCTCTCCCCCGGAAAGCCGATAGCCACGTTCGCCAACCACGGTTGCAAGTCCTTGAGGTAGGGCATTGATCAAGTCCATGATCTGAGCGTCGTCGAGGGCGGCCAGAATTTCATCCTCGGTGGCATCTGGTTTGGCGTACAGCAAATTCGCGCGCAAGGTGTCGTGGAAGAGGTGGGGGTCTTGACTGACAACGCCAAGTGCATCTCGCACTGCTGCAAAGGAGAGGTCTTTAATGTCGACGCCGTTAAGATTTACCGAACCTTCGCTGGCGTCATAGAGGCGCGCCACCAGGGAAGAGATCGTCGTCTTGCCCGCACCCGAAGGGCCCACGAGCGCAGTCATGGTTCCCCCAGCCACCGTGAAGTTGAGATCGTGAAGTACCTCACCGCTTTGCGTTTGATCTAAGACGGCCACTGATTCGAGTGACGCCAGTGAGACTTCTTCGGCCGTGGGATACGAGAACGAAACCTCAGTGAACTTCAATGTGATCGGTCCATCAGGGAGTGTGGTCGGATGCGCCACTTCTTTGATCGTGGGCTCAAGATCCAGGATCTCAAAAAGTCGCTCGAAGGAGACCAGTGTCGTCATCACGTCGAGTTGCAAGGATGACAATTGCGTGAGCGGTGAGTACAACCGTCCTAAGTAGGCGGTCAGGGCTACCACTGTCCCCACCTGAATAGTGCCGTGAATCGCCGAAACTCCACCGAAGCCGTAGGCAAAGGCTGTCGCCAGGGATGCCGTCAGGGTCAGACAAATAAAGAACACCCGTGAGTAGGTCGCTTGGGCAATCCCGATATCACGCACCTTGCCCGCTTGGGATTCAAAATGTTGTGCTTCACCTTCAGGGTCACCGTAGAGCTTGACCAACATTGCCCCTGAGACGTTGAAGCGTTCACTCATCACAACATTCATCTCCGCATTGAGGTTGTAGCCCTTTCGGGTCATCACGCCTAGGCGTTGGCCAATGCGGCGAGCAGGAAAGAGGAAGACCGGCAACAAGATCAAGGCCACCAAGGTGACTTGCCAGGAGAGAATAAACATCGTGACCAACACAATGGTCACGAGGACAATATTGCCAATGACATTGCTCAAGAGATCTGTAAATGCCTGCTGCGCTCCAAGAACGTCATTATTCAATCGACTAATTAACGCTCCAGTTTGGGTACGAGAAAAAAAGGCAACGGGCATCTCTTGAATGTGACGGAAGACCTTGGATCGCATGTCGTAGATCAGGCTCTCACCGATTTTCGCTGAGACCCTTCGCTCGAGCAAGGACAGACCCGCGTCAAAAATGGCCAAGGCAGCGACCACTAGAGCCAAGTCCACGACCAGTGACTGATTCTTTTGCAAGATTCCTTTGTCAATAATTGCTCGCAGGATCAAGGGGTTGACTGCGGCCACCATGGAATCGATCACCACAGCTCCAAGGAACAGACCAAGAATCTTGCGATAGGGCCGGGCAAAGCTTAAGACTCGGCGAGTAGTCCCCGGGGTGATTTTCTGCTCAAGGACGGAGCGATCGCGCCGTAGTCCTCGCAGTCCGGCCCAGCCGCCGGGTCCTGCGCCCCCACGGCCTACACCGTGACTCATCATTGACATCGGTGCACCTTCATCACTTCTCTATCGTAGGGACATCCTCGAACAGCAAAATCACCTCGGGTGAGGCCGTGGTCAGTCCTGAGGTCGAAGAACGTTCTTTAGTTGGGTCTCTATGGGGGTGAACGGCGGCATCACAAAGTCCCGACGCAGCCAATTCGCTCCATCGACCACCAAGGTGTGGCCGGTAATAAACGAGGCGAAGGGTGAACAAAGCCACGTCGCCGCCCATCCGATCTCCCGCCGCTCACCGAGTCGCATGGCCGGTGCCCGAGTGGCGTCAACGTCTGCGCCGCTTGTTCTCAAAGCTTTCAGGTCGTCGCGCATTTCCTCATGAGGGAAGAGTCCTGGAGCGATGGCGTTTACCCGGACCCCGTCTGGTGCCCACTCCACAGCCAGACTCTTCGTCATATTGACCACAGCCGCCTTCGCTGCGGACGCATGCGTCATTCCTGGGCCTCCGGTAAACGCCTGGGTGGCGACGATATTGACGATGGAGCCGTCAAGCCCGTTAGCCACACTTCGTCGGTGGAGTTCTTGACTGCAAAAAAACGTTCCGTCAACCACGATGCGATTGACGGCCCTCCAGGCATTCGCACTGGTGGCCGAAGCCAGAACCGGAAAATTTGCTGCGGCGTTATTGATCAACAGACTGACGGGACCCAGCGCCGATTCAATGGCGTCGAAGGCCGCAGTAACTTGGTCCGCTTCGCGAATATCGCACGAGGCTTCCGCGGCCACGCCGCCCACTTCTCGCACTGCGTCAAGTCCGTGTTGTCGGTGCTCAGGGTCCCGAGACACGATCCCCACCGCACATCCTGCGCGCGCGAGTTCAACCGCAATCGCTCGGCCCAGGCCGGTTCCACCACCAGTGACGATGGCCACTCGACCTGCCAAAACGTCAGGCGCGAACATGGCAGTACCCAAGGGTGGTGGGACAGGCAGACTCACTTGCCCTCAAACTCCACCGGTTGTTTCGCAGCCTTTGCGGCGTAGCCGGCGGGCATATCCTCGCTCACGAATTCCACAGACGCTGAAAGCGCCTCGAACTTCAAAGCCTCATTTAACCCTCGGTAGGCAAAACCGTCGATCGTTCGCTTGATTGACTGGACCGCCAGTGGGGCATTGCGGGCTATCTCTTGAGCCAGCTCGAGAGCCGTAGCGCGCAACTCTTCAGCACTTGTGACTTGCTGAATGATTCCCAGTCGCTCAGCGGTCACCGCGTCGATGCGCTTTCCCGTAAGCGCCAGCATCTTGGCCCAGCCCGCGCCCACTTCGTGGGCCAAGCGCATGTCACCACCGGCATCAATCGAAACCCCTACTTGTGCTTCGGGAAGTGCGAAAATCGCATTGTCAGCACAGAGGCGAATGTCGCACATCAGTGCCAATTCAAAACCGAACCCAAGGCAGTAGCCATGAACGGCAGCGATAATTGGTTGGGGAAGTTCGTGAAAAACCCGGAAGCGCTCGTGAACCCAACGAATTCCTTCGTAGTAGTTCCGTACCTTCTCGGCGGGTGAGCGACCCGTGACGCGGTCCTCGGGCATACCGAGATCTATCCCGGCACAGAATGCTCGACCCTCGGCTTGAAGAATCACGACCCTAATACGTTCGTCGAAACGAATCTGATCCGCCCGCACGCCCAGTTGACGCGATGCTTCCCAACTCCATGCGTTGAGTTTTTCTGGGTGATCAAGTGTCAAGATCGCAATGCCGTCGTCTCGGACGTCAAGGCGAATCTGCCACTCATCCTCTGCCACCACCGGTGATGTTCGAAATGCCATCGTCCTCCCCCTTTTCGCTCCCATTGTGCCACTTCCCCGCTCCCCGGGACGTTGCCGTGGCTCAGACCGTGATGAGCGACCGGATTGTCATCGCTCGCCGTTAACCTCAAGAGATGGACCGAGGACAGCGATCATGGAGAAAAGGGCTCCTGATCGGTCTCGGTGTAGCGGTCGGGATCGCATTTATCTTGATCGCCACCAACATCATCTACCACGCCACCCATCAAGTCTCCAAGACTCCCGTGGCCACGAGGGTCCTTGGCGTCCACGCCAACTCGGCGTCACAAGTCACCATGACCCTCTCGGTAACTTCGCTCAGTGCCTCATCGAGTTCGGTCTCATGTCTCGTGGGTGTCGAGTTGCCTTCGACGCCGTTGGCCTACCCCACACGCGTCACCGTAAGTCTCCAGCCATATCAAACATCTCGTTTCGCCGTCACCCGCTCGTTACTGCGCCCTCAGGCCAACGGCGTCACGGCACAAGACGTGGCATTCGCCTGTACCTGATTACAGCGGGACGGTGAAGGAACCGAGGTGGTCTTGAAGACTCGTGACCAAGGTCGCCCAGACGCCTGTGACCTCAAGGAACCCGACGAGAACTAACACGATCCCACCGCCCCGCATGATCCCGACAGAGTGTTTGCGGATGAAACGCGACAACAGTGTGACTTTCTCAACGGCGATCGCTGCAATCACGAACGGTATTCCTAGTCCCAAGCAATAGACGACGGTCAGCACCGATCCCCGGGCGGCTGAGGTTCCTGACGAAGAGAATGCCAGCCCAAGGATTGCCCCCAGCGTTGGGCCGATACACGGCGTCCAACCAAGGCCAAACAAAATCCCCAGCAATACTGCACCGCCGATCGTGGCTCGAGGCAACCAGTGGACGCGCACTTCTCGGTTCAAGAGGTCGGCTCCAGGAAGGAAGCCAGCAAAAAAGAGCCCAAGCACGACGGTCACTGCTCCAAAGGCGATGCTCAGTTCTCGTTGGTGGTGACGTAACAATGAGCCGAGACCGCCAAAAAGAGCTCCGAAAGAAACGAACACGATCGTGAAGCCAACGACGAACGCAACAGAACCCACGACAGTGCGCGCCGACACCCGTCGCTCGTTGCTGGCCTGCGCTTCCGCACCTGCCGCACCACCTAGGAAAGAGAGATAGCCCGGAACCAAAGGAAGAACACACGGCGAGGCAAACGAGAGGAGACCCGCGGCGAGCGCCACGGGCAAGGCCAGCAAGAACGACCCCTGAGAGACCGTGGTCGATGCAGACGCCAGCACTAGCGAAGCGACTTTGGCTTAGGGCACCCCAGCGAGAACATGAGTCAAGCGTAGTGATCTCCTCGCTCGAGGAGGGAATCCCCATTGTGGATGCGGGGCCACGACGTCTGACGGTGACTGTGGCGTTCCTAGAATGGGGAGATGCTCAAGCCCTTGACCTCGACGAAGGCAGCGAGGTCATGAGAGTCGCCGTTATCGGGAGTGGCATCGCTGGTTTAGCGAGCGCTCGGGGATTGGCCCAGAATCATGCGGTCACTCTGTTCGAAGCCGATGACCGACTCGGAGGGCATACCAATACCGTGACCGTCACTGTCGACGGCAAAGCAATAAATGTCGACACCGGCTTCATTGTCCACAATCGACGAAACTACCCCTTGTTCTGTCGATTCATCGACGACCTCAACGTGGCATCACAAGATGCCGACATGAGCTTTTCCGTCTCAAGGTCACATCCAGAGTTCGCATTTTCGGGGACCTCCCTCAACGGGCTCTTCGCCCAACGCCAGAACCTTTTTTCCCTCTCATTCTGGAAGCTTGTTCGCTCAATTATGAGATTTGGGAAAATCGGTAAAGCAACACTAGTGCGAGCCGAATCTTTGACGGGCTACGAAGCACCCCCGACGGTGGCGGAGTTCGTCAAGCAACATGGATTCTCACAAGAGTTCCTTGATACCTATCTTGTTCCCTTGGGTGCTTCGATTTGGTCAGCCGATCCAACAACCTTCCTCGAGTTCCCCACGATCGCCCTCTTGTCGTTTTTCGACAACCACGGGCTCTTGACCTTTCTTAAGCGGCCACAGTGGCGAACAATCACCGGTGGCTCTCAGCGCTACATCGATGCCCTCGTTGCGTCGACGCCGCTCGATATCCGCCGTGCGACGCCCGTGCTCTCTCTCCAAAGAAATAAAGATGGCGTCACGGTGGCCACTCATGACGGCATCGAAGAATTCGACGAAGTCGTCGTAGCCACCCACAGCGATCAAGCACTCTCGCTCCTCACCGACCCAAGCGAAGCAGAAACCGAAATCCTGGGCGCCATTCGATTTCAAGCGAACGAAACGGTTCTGCACACTGACCGCTCCATGCTGCCGGCTAATCAAAGGGCCTGGGCGGCGTGGAATTATCACGTCCCGACCGACCCTTCTACGCATCCGACCTTGACCTATTGGATGAATCAATTGCAACGCCTTGAAACCAATCGTCCTCTTTGTGTGACCCTCAATAGAACTGAAGAGATCAACCCCAACGACATCCTGGGTGTCTACAACTACCGACACCCCGTCTACGACCTTGCAACCTTTGACGCACAGGCTCGCTGGAGCGAGATCAACGGCGTCGATCACACTTGGTATGTCGGCGCATGGTGGGGCTATGGGTTTCATGAAGACGCTATGCGCAGCGCCCAACGAGTCATTGATGCCATTGAGGTTCGACCGTGAGTGATCACTTAGAACATGCTCTCTTTCAGGGCACTGTATGGCACGAGCGCGTTAGTCCCGCTCATGCTTTTCAACAAAATGTTTCGATGATCTATGTCAACCTCGATGAGCTCGCATCGGTGTATTCATCCTCAGCACTTCTCGGGGACGGTGCCTTCTTTCCGGCCCAATTGCGACGCAAGGACTACACCGGCGATCCGAGTATGCCCCTCGCCACGACCGTCCGCGCTCTGGTTCATCAGCATCATTGGCTTCACCCCGGAGGGGCCCGTCATGATGTTGTCGAACATACGAACCTGGGGATGGCTCTTCAATCCCATTGTGATTTTTTGGTGCTTTGAGAGTGGGGGCGATGTGAGCGCACAAGTCCTCGGCGTCACGAACACACCATGGCACGAGTACGACAACTATGTTTTCGACCGTCGTGACCCTGCGCGTCCGATGACCACACCCAAAATCCACCACGTTTCGCCCTTTTTCCCCATGAACCTGGACTACACCGTTCACGACTCACTTCCGGGGTCACACCTCTCATTCCGATTGGACGTGGCGAAAGAAACTACGCCTGTCTTTGCGGCTGGTTTAGAGCTTGATCGTCGACCTCTCACCACACGCTCTCTTGCTTCGGCGCTGTTTCGCTATCCGACTCAACGTGTTTCGCTCGGGATTTATACCCACGCCCTACACTTGTTGCGCAAGGGCGCCACATTCATCCCCCACCCAAAAAAGAGTCACCAATCTCAAGGATCCCCACGATGAGTCAGAAAAACAATAAGTCTCCCTTCATCACGAACAACGGAAAGATCACTCCGACTCCTTCTCAGCTCTCACCAGCGAGCTCGCCTCGCTCTCGGACTGAACGGCGCTTCCTTGAAACTGTTGTCAATGGAATCCCTGGAGTCACACTTCGCCACGACGCCATGGCTCGCCTGGGCGTACCTGCCGCTCCACTTCAAGAAGGTCACGATCCGTCACTTCCCATTTCGTTGACGATTCGTGACGAGCGCGCCTGGTCGGTCGTCGCCCGACAAGGAAGCGCCGGTCTCGGCGAAGGATATTTTCGGGGTTGGTGGGACACCGATGATCTTGTCGGTATTCTTCGCTTGTTCGTTCGCCGATCAGCCGGTCTCGATCAACTAAGGAACTCAATTCATCGCTACACCGGGAAGGTGACGGATCCTCTTCGGCGCTTACGTCGAGCGAATCCGCTTCGCGATCGTCATAATGTCCGGACACATTATGACCTTTCAAACGAGTTTTTCGAAGCATTCCTTGATGAGACGATGACGTACTCCAGCGCGGTCTTTGAGGCACCTGAAACTCCGTTGGCTGATGCGTCGCGGGCGAAGTTAGACCGACTCTGCAAAAAGCTCGGCTTCGGTGATTCGCAGAGCATTGTTGAGATAGGCACAGGCTGGGGAAGTTTTGCGATGCATGCGGCCTCGAATTACGACGTGAATGTCACCACAACGACTATTTCAGCCGCACAAGCGGACCTTGCTCGAAAGCGCTTTGCCGAAGCGGGTCTCACTGAGAAGATCGATCTGAAAGAGGTTGATTTCCGCAATCTCACAGGGACCTTTGATCGTCTCGTCTCCGTGGAGATGATTGAAGCAGTTGACTGGCGCGACGTCCCGTCATTCTTCTCTACGTGCTCAAATCTCCTCACCCCAAATGGAGTGATGGGTCTCCAAGCTATCGTCGTTTCCGATCAACGTTACGAGCGAGTCAAGATCACTGACGACTTCATCACCACCTGGGTGTTCCCTGGTGGCAGTCTCCCCTCTCTCACCTCTCTCGCCGCAGCAGCGACCAGCGCCAGTGATTTAAGGATCGTTGACGTTGAAGATTTAGGCTCGCACTACGCAGAAACCCTGTCTCGCTGGAGATCTACCTTGCACGAACGCTGGGGTGACCTTGGAAGTCTTGGATTGAGTGAAGAGATGGCACGACTTTGGGATTTCTATCTCGCCTATTGCCAAGCAGCCTTCCTCGAACGCCACATCAGTGTCCTCCAAGTCATCTTGGCAAAGGGACAGTGGCGACCAGAACGATTGAAGCTGCGGACTCTTTAGGCCGGGTTTGAACCCGGTCGAACCGATTGCAAACTCTTCGACCTCATCTTCGACGATGAAGGATTCTGGCTCGGAAGATTCCACGAGCATCGAGCGGCAATCCTCCGCTTTTCCCTGAAGATTTGGTGGGCGCTGCGGGACTCGAACCCACGACCTCAGCCGTGTGAAGGCTGCGCTCTAACCAGCTGAGCTAAGCGCCCTCAAGCATTGTTGAGAGACTTTTACTTTACCCTCATCTCTACCTTGCCTCGGAGGCACGCATTTCCTATAGCCTGACGGTCGTGGTTAATGAGATCGAATCAGCAGAGGAACCAAATGGCAACGAGCAAGGCTCCGCTGATTCCCGAAGTTTCCTGAGTCGACTCCTGAAACCACCCAAGAACGTTGATCCAAATCCAGAAGGTGAGACCTTCGAGGTCATTCCTCCCGAAGGCCGAAAAGAAGCAATGCGGGTCCTCGAACCTGGGGAAATAAAGATCGGATACCTCGCCTCGGGAATTGCCCTTCTCTTTTCGCTGCTGCTCACGGTGCCGTTCATGTTTGGGCCGACCCAAACGACCCAAACCGCCAAGAAAGTTAATGGGGTATGTCCGGCGACCTATGAGCTCATCAAAGGTGTCTGTACGCACTACGTGATTCGACAACCCTCCTATTACATCTTGCCGCTGGTGGTTTATCTCATCTTTACCCTGGCGATCTTCGTGACGGTACGAATGAAGCGCAGAGTCCCGGCTTCATTCTCTGCGATGTTGACAGGAGTTGCCTTCACCAGCACCTCAATCGCTATTGGCGCACCGCTTTTAATCTTTGGAGGCTGGCTCTTCATTCGAGCACGCCGCATACAAAAATTTGGGACAGCAGAGCAAAAAGCGGTGACCGTTCTTGCCCAGGAACAACGTCTTGAGCGCAAAAATAATCCTCAGGCTTCTCGACGCGATCGACCAACAAAATCAGCAAGGTCCNCCAAGAGCACTACTCCGAGCGGGCCCGCTGTCTCAAAGCGTTACACGCCGCCCAAACCCAAACGCAAGAAACCGCCGGTTCAGCCCTCCTGATCAGCTTCGATCACTAACGCGCTGCGGAGAAGGTCAATCACGTCCGCTCGGCGGCGAACGAGCGATCTTGCCGTTGGCTCTTCGCCCAAGGCGCGCATTACCTCTACTTCGGTCACCATGCCAATGACTGTCGAATACATTGCGAGAAGCAGCAAGCGAGGGTCGCTCTTCCTCATGCGTCCAGCCTCCATCTCGTCGCTCAAGAACCCTGTCGCTCTCGCTACCAGCGGATCAAGCGCCTCGGTCATCTGCGTGGCTGCGGGAGGTCCGAGGCGCGCAACTTCTCTCAAAAGACCGAGCAGTGCTGGCCGGCGAGCAGCTAAGCGAAACACCGATCGCACGATGGCTTCGATCCGGTCCCATCCAGCGCCAGCTTCGGCGAGCGCAGCTTCTAGGACCGTCGAGAGTTCCTCGGCACTTCGCTGGATCACTGCCGCCATCAGGGCCTCTTTTGACGGAAACCAATAGAGGATCGTTTGTTTCGAGATTTCNAGGCGATCAGCNANNGCGTCCAGCGACGTTGAGTCATAGCCAGAAGACCCAAAGGAATNAAGGGCTTCATCGAGAATCCGGTCNGCGGTGTTCGACGNCATCTACCANATGGTAGACAANATTCCTACCAGATGGTAGACACTTGCGATGGGCGTTTCTCAAACCCTTGCTGGCAAGCGATTCTTCGTGACCGGGGGNACCGGCTTTTTGGGTACTGCCCTGATCGAACGCATCCTTCGCTCGATTCCTGATTCTTCTGTCGTTTTGCTCATTCGCCCTGGACGGCGAGCGACGCCGATGGATCGAGCCCTCAAAGAAATCGTGCGAAACGACTGCTTTGATCGGCTCAGAGACGAGTGGGGTGATGAGTTCCTCACTCGGATCGAGCAACGGGTCTTCGCCGTTGGCGGCGACGTCACCCGTGATCTCCTCGGCCTCGATGATGAGGGGCTGGCTCTTCTCGCTACCTGCGATCTCATGATTCACTCCGCCGCAGCCGTCTCGTTTGACTCCCCTCTTGACCAGGCCGTTGAGATCAATCTCTTGGGCCCTTCACGGGTAGCCGACGCCATGGCTGTTGGGCGGACGCTGGCGGCATCGTCAGGGACGTCAGGCCCCCAACATCTCATTGCGGTGTCCACGTGTTACGTGGCCAGTACCTTTCAAGGCGAAGCCAAAGAGCACCTCCTCGGCGATCATCGCTTTGACGTCGCCGTCGACTGGCACAGCGAAGTCGACGCTGCGCGACGACTGCGCAATGACCTCGAAGCAGAGTCCCGTCGTAGTCCAATCCAAGATGAAGTCACCAAGCGTGCGCGCCGAGAACTCGGCGCTGCGGGCAGTCACGTCGTGGCCATTCGTGCAGAAAAACTACGCGACGAGTGGGTGCGCGAACGATTAGTTGAGGCGGGGAATACTCGATCCCGCGCGCTGGGCTGGCCAGACGCGTATCCGTATACGAAAGCCTTGGGCGAGCGAGCACTCGTTGAGCAACACGGTCCAAAGAGCAAAAGTCCCCTACCGATTTCCATCGTGCGGCCCTCCATTATCGAATCGTCGCTCTCGGAGCCTGTCCCAGGGTGGATTCGTGGCTTTCGTATGGCCGAGCCCATCATTATTTCCTATGCCCGTGGCCTGTTGCGCGAGTTCCCGGGTGTTCCCGAAGGCATCGTGGACGTCATTCCCGTCGACATGGTCGTCGCTGACATCATCGCCGTCGCCGCCCACGGTCCAGCCGACAGCGAGGTAGCGGTCTACCAAATTGCGTCTGGTGTGCGCAACCCCTTGCGGTACGGGCACCTCGTCGAGCTCGTCCAGAGTTGGTTTACCGAGCGCCCACTCTACGATGATCAAGGCCAGCCCATTAGTGTGCCGGAATGGTCATTTCCTGGCCGCGGACGAGTCCAGCGCCAACTCAAGCGGGCGACCAGTGCCATCGACACGGTCGAACGAGTTCTGGGTGCATTGCCATTACGAGGAAAGCAAGCAGCTCTTTCTGCGCGACTGGAAGAAAATAACCAGACCGCCAAGCGAGCACTTGGCTACGTCGAGCTTTATGGTTCCTACTCCGAAACCGAAGCGCGCTACAGGATCGATCGAAGCCTTGCCCTCTATGATGCATTTGACGACGCCGACCGGGAACTCTTTAACTTTGATCCCTTAACCATTAATTGGGATTCCTACGTCTATGACGTCCACCTTCCCTCGGTCGTGAAACACGCTCGGGTTCGGACTGCCCCTGGAACCCAAGTGATGGCTGATCGCCAAGACCGGGGACGTGCCGCCGTCCTTTCGCCAGATCGCCAGTTGGCCGTCTTTGACCTTGAGCACACCTTGATGGCCTCAAATGTCGTCGATACCTACGCCTGGCTCGCTTCTCGTCATTTACCTCTGTCCGAGCGTGTGGCCTTCGTCAGTGAACTCGTCAAGAACGGACCGCAATTGCTGGCCCTTGATCGACGCGACCGAGGGGACTTTCTTCGCACCTTTTATCTGCGCTACAAGGGGGCGTCAGTCGAACAACTTCGCAGCGACTCCTGGGAACTCTTCAACGAACAACTTCTCCTTCGTTCCTACCCAGAAGGCATTGCCCGAGTGCGTGAACATCGCCGCTTAGGCCACCGCACCTTGTTGATCACTGGGGCCCTCGATCTGGTCGTCGAGCCACTTGCACCACTCTTTGATGACGTTATCTGCGCAAAACTCGGTGTGGAAAACGGGCGTCTGACTGGTCGTATGGAAGAATTACCCCCTATCGGCGAAGCCCGCGCCAACGTGCTCGAAGAGTACGCCGATACCCACGGACTAAAACTCTCAGAGTCTGTGGCCTATGCCGACTCCGCCTCTGACTTGGCGCTCCTCGAAGCCGTCGGCTTTCCCGTGGCCGTCAACCCAGAATCCCGATTGGCACTCATCGCCCGTCGACGAGGCTGGTTGGTTGAGGATTGGGCCCGTGCAAAGGGCGGCTCATCACGATCCCTCCCCTTGGGTCGTTTTGACACGACGGCTCCAGGCGCGTCGAGAACTATTGCTCGGAGGTTCACCCGATGAAAGCATTGATCATTGAGAGAAAGATCTCTCGCTTTGCTGCTGCTCGGATCGTCTCGTCGATCGGATCGGGTCGTGGCGCTGCTCTTGGACCATTGCGCCTCTTCGACACACCAGCCCCCAAGGATCTTGGTCCGGGATGGTTTAGCGTGACTCCTGTTCTCGCTGGAATATGCGGGAGTGACCTCGCGACCGTCGACGGACGCTCCAGCCATTACTTCGAGCACCTGGTCAGCTTTCCTTTCGTACCCGGCCACGAAGTACTCGGTGTGATGAACGAAGCGGGCCTTGATACTTTTGGCGACCCCTTGCTTGAAGGCGATCGGGTTGTCCTGCAACCCGTTCTCGGCTGTGCTGCTCGCGGTATTCAACTTTGTGATGCATGTCGCGATGGGGACGTGGGGCGCTGTCAGTTTCTCAACGTTGGCCATATTCGAGCCGGGTTACAGACGGGCTACTGCGCCGACACTGGCGGGGGGTGGAGTGAAGGACCGCTACGAGCGCACCAATCTCAGTTGTACAAGGTCCCCGATGCACTGAGCGACGACGACGCCGTCACCATCGAACCCATGGCCTGCGCGCTGCACGGAGCGCTTCGGGCTCACCACAGCGAATCCTCCACCATTGCCGTTCTTGGAGCCGGGACCCTTGGCCTCGGCGTCGTTGCTGCTTTCGACTTTCTGGCCGCCACCGGCCGCAGCCCTCGACCCGCTCGCTTAATTGTGGGAGCTCGCTACCCCTATCAACGTGCGGTGGCCAAGCACCTCGGTGCTGACGAAGTGGTACCCCCCGACCAACTCGCTCGATCGGTGCGCATGGCAACTCGCTCAATGATCAGCGGGAAGTCCAACGGAAAAATGGGCCCTCTCACGGGAGGGGCGGACATCGTCATCGACTGTGTCGGCAGTGCTGAATCGCTGAAAGAGTCGCTGGAGATCGTGGCCCCTGGTGGCCGGATTGTCATGATCGGTATGCCCGGAAAAGTGAACGTTGATCTCGCCGGGCTTTGGCAGCGAGAGGTTGAGATCGTCGGAGCGTACGCCTATGGCGTTGAGCATCTCAACGGCGTGACCGTCCCCACGTTCTCGTTGGCGATGGAGATGGTGGCCCACCATCACACCGGAACTCTGGTCTCAGCGCACTACCCCATCGATCGATTTGAAGAGGCGTTATCCCACGCGGGAGCCGCAGGCCCGCGAGGTGCAGTGAAGATTGTGTTCGACCTAGGCCGCAAAAAGGCCACTGAGAAAAAGGAGGGCTGAGGTGAACCCTCGTCCAGGCTTCGTTTTAGAAGTAGACCGCTCGACTCCCCCGACATTGATGTGGAAGGGGGAAAGCTTTGGTCTCCAAAAACTCCCCACCGGCTCCCGCATTGTCTACGCCCCCGAGCCATTCGACGCGCTTGAAGACCCTCAAGGTGCTATTCGTGATGCCCTCGAAAACCCTACCGGGGATCAAAAGCCACTCTCTGCGTTGCTGTTTGCTGGCATGCGCTTGACCATCTGTTTTGACGACATCTCATTGCCACTTCCTCCGATGGTTGCCCCTGACATCCGTCAAATGGTGATCGAAGCCGTCCTTGATCAAGCGGCCGAGTCCGGAGTCGATGACGTCGTCCTCATAGCCGCCCTTGCGCTGCACCGACGGATGACCGAACCCGAGCTGCGCCATGCTCTCGGTTCCCGGGTCTACGACGCGTTCGCTCCTCACGGCTTGCTCATGCAACACGATGCAGAGGACCCCTCAAACTTGATCCACCTTGGACAAACAGATCACGGCGAAGACGTTGAGATCAACAAGCGTGCAGCCGAGAGCGACCTCTTGGTGTACGTCAACATCAACTTGGTGGCCATGGATGGTGGGCACAAATCGGTCGCTACTGGACTCGCGAGTTACAAAAGCCTTCGTCACCACCACAATCCCAAGACCATGCGCCACTCCAAGTCGTTCATGCATGCGCCAAGCTCTGAGTTGCACAGTGCCAATTGGCGTATGGGGCGCTTGATCAAGGACAGCGGCGTCAACATCTTCCAAATCGAGACAACGCTCAACACCAACACCTTTCCCGAATCATTCCAATTCCTTCAAAAGCGAGAGTGGGAGTGGGGGATCAAGGACCGTATGGCCTTTGCCGCTTCGTCGAGAGCACTGGACCTCGCTCCTCGCAAAATGGCGCGCAATATTCTCCAAGGCATCAAAGCCCCCCATGCNNTGCGGACGGTCTATGCCGGAGAAGTCGAAGCCGTCCACGAAAAGATCACGGCTGATGTCTGGGAACAACAGGGTGTNGCCGTCTCTGGACAGACCGACATTGTCACCATGGGCCTGCCCTACATCTCGCCGTACAACGTGAACTCGATCATGAATCCTATTCTCGTGGCGTGTTTAGGCCTGGGCTACTTCTTCAACTCGTACCGCGGAAAGCCTGTCGTGCGAGAAGGGGGTGTTGCCATTCTCTTCCACCCCACGCGACCTGAGTTCCACCCAGGCCATCACCCGAGCTACATCGACTTCTTCGAACAAGTTCTCACCGAGACCACCGATCCAGTCGTGATGAGCGAGCACTATGAAGAGGCCTACGCCACCGACCCTTGGTACATCCATCTCTACCGAACCGGCCACGCCTACCACGGAGTTCATCCGTTCTACATGTGGTACTGGTGTTCGCACGCCATGGAGCATCTCTCGAAAGTCATCATCGTCGGTGGCGATCCCGCCACCGTGCGCCGCCTGGGCTTCCAGTCAGCGACCACCCTTGACGACGCGTTGGAGATGGCCAAGGACTCAGTCGGCATGTCGCCGACCATCACCCATTTGCACACGCCTCCCCTCCTGATGGCAGATGTGACGTGAGTAATCCGGTGGTCAAAAAGATTCGTTCGTTGCGATTCCCATTTGTCGCTCCGACTTGGCCGTCATCACTCTCTCGTCCGGCACCAAAGCGCAACGTTGGCCTTGACTACGACACGGCCTGGGCTCGGCGCTATCCCGCACGATTAGTCCGTGCGATCTTTACGGACTTCATCTCGTCGCCACTCGTGCGTACCATCGCTCCCACCACCGTGACCGGCGCTGATTCGCTCACGCCCCTTCACGGACCCGTCATCTTTGCGGCAAACCACAACAGCCATGCCGACACGGCCGTGTTGCTTAGTGCTATTCCTCTTCACCTTCGCCACAAGGTTGTCGTCGCCGCTGCTTCAGATTTCTTCTTCGACACCACCACGAAAGCCACCGTGATGTCGTTGATCTTGGGCGCGATCCCCATCGAACGATCGAAGGTCAATCGTCGTTCTGCGCTCACTGCCCTCGAACTCTTGGACCAAGGATGGAGCGTCATCATCTACCCCGAAGGCGGCAGGAGTCCAGATGGTTGGATGCACGACTTTAAGGGTGGCGCGGCATACCTGTCCGTGCGTTCACACGCTCCCGTCGTTCCCGTCTTCATTGACGGGACGGCTCGAGTCCTGCCGAAATCACCTCTCGCCGAAGGCGACGCTCCAGGCGGATCGGGATCTGAATCTCGCCGAGGCGGTCGCCTGGTCCGTCACCCCGTCACCATTACTTTTGGGCGACCACTTCGACCAGGTCCGAACGATGATGCTCGCCGCTTCGGCTCTCATATCGAAGAGGCGGTCAGTCGTTTGGGTAGAGAAGTGGCCAGTGATTATTGGCAGGCCCGTCGCAGCCCCAGTCCGGAACTCACTCATGGTCCACAGGCAGCTGCGTGGAGACGATCGTGGGCACGACCTCCGGCCATCAAGGTTTCCGAAAGGATCCCGCGCGATTCGTGGCCCACATCATTTCGTTAACGCACTCACCTGTTGAAGACGCTCATCTCTCAACAACATCTCTCTCTCGTCATCGAGGTCGCTGAGTACGTCTACCTTTAGCGCACGGCACAAAAGTTCATCGGCCAAGGACGGATTGCGGGCAAGAACGGGGCCGTGCAAGTAGGTTCCGATGACATTGCCGGCGTGAGCACCTTCGATACGCTCTCCCGCTCCGTTCCCGATACCCTTCGAGACCTTGCCGAGCGCTTGGGCCTGGCCGAAGAGTTCAGTGACTCCTGCATGGTTTTCGAAACCAGTCAACGTTGGCAATCCCAGGCCGCCTGATTCTTTTGGCGCAACATCTACGAGGACCTCACCAACAGCACGACGACCAGAGCCCTTGGTCGTTCGCACGTCAAGCAGCCCAACGCCGGGGTGGATTGTTCCTGATGCATCGGGAAACGACTCGCCGACGATTTGGAATCCGGCGCACACTGCAAAGACCTGCGCTCCTTGGTGCACTGCTGTTGCGAGCATGCCGTCGTCAAGCAAACGTTGCGCCGCCAAGACCTGCGGCCCATCCTCCCCGCCGCCAAGACAGTAAAGGTCCCCTTCGGGCAGCGGGGACTCGGAACGGGACATGGTCAAGGTAGCGTCGATCCCCCGCCATGCAGCTCGGCGCAACAGAACCTCGGCGTTGCCGCTGTCCCCATAGGTGCCAAGCAAGTCGGGATACACACAGACAATCCGCAGCGTCATGGTGTCGCCTTTAACGCGTCTTGGAAGCAGGTGTAGTTCCCGATAAAGTCCACTGACCCGTGAGCCTCTTGTTGAGCTCGCACAAGCGCATGGCCAAGGTCACCATCAACAAGGTGAGGAACCTCGGCGTAGCGAAGGCGGACCGAGAGATCTCGCCACCGGTCCCCCGTGGCGATGACCGTGCGACCGGACAACAGCGAAAAGGGCACGTCAAAGAGCCACGAGGGATCTGTGCCATCGGCGGTGCGAGCGTTAATGCCAATGACAAGCGGGGCCGGGTTCGTAGCCACCAGATCCAATAGGGCCACCCATCCCGCTGGATTTTTCGCCAACATCATCCGAGTCACGATGCCATCTTTCTCGCTTTGGTGGAAGCGCCCCGCAACGTCAGACACCGACGCCAGAGCACCGGCTGCTTCTTGGAGGTCAACGCCGAGAACGTGAGCTCCCGCCATCGCCATGAGCGCATTTGATCGATTGAACGCTCCCGGAAGACGAAGCATCAGCCCGACTGTTCCGTCGGGCGAAACCACCATGTCTTCGTTCAATGACCAAGACGGTGTCGGCCGGGCGAAGGAACACTCCGCACACCGCCACGAATTATTCTCGCCGAACACAATTGGGCCCTGACACAGTGGGCATCCTGTGGCGTCATCCTTCCAGACCAGGCCACCCGCCACCCACACAATCTTGCCTGCGTCCCGAGCGGCCATAACGACCAATGGGTCATCTGCGTTCGCAACGACCGTGGCCGACGATCGAGAGAGCGCTTCGCTCCACCTCTGTGCGAGCATCCGGACTTCACTCATGCGATCTAGTTGGTCGCGCGAAAGATTCAAGAGGAGAATCACGTCGGGCTTGGCCTCTTCGATGGTGCGCCCGAGATATCCTTCGTCGGTTTCCAGCACCGCTATGGGTGCTCTTCGCCGAGCTGCGAGTGCGGCGGCGTGGCCTGCGGGCATGTTCGATCCTGTGACGTTTGACGCCACGACCTTGCCGCCCGTGCTCATCGCCGCCGTCAAGAGGGCGGTGGTGGTGGTCTTTCCGTTGGTCCCGCTGACGAGAGCCACCGATTTCCCCTCGCAGAGCTGGCCAACGAGCCCTGCATGGATCTTGAGACCCACCCGGCCGCCAGCCACCGTTCCGCTTCCTCGACCCAAGCGCCGCGAAACCCCATTCACGAGACCCACTGAGAACGTCGCACACAGGGTTCGCAAGTCCATGGCTCTAACCTACCGGCGGGTCTTAGGGGAAGAGAAGATCACAGAAATTTATGCCCAGAAAGCAGTAAAGGGACCGCCGGGGGGTGTGGCGATCCCTTTACTAAAATCCGCTGTGCATCAAGGAGGGGGGTCCTGTCGCTGTGCGGTATGAATCCATTATGAGGGAGAGCAACCTATCATGCAAGCCGTTTAGGGTGATACTCTGTATCTGTATTAGAGATAGGAAGAGATGGACCTAAAACAACTCGAAGCAGTCTTAGCGATCGCCGATCACGGGAGTTTTTCTGCTGCCGCCAATGCCCTGGGTACGGTGCAATCGAACGTCTCTGGTCGAGTTGCCCGCCTTGAACGAGAACTCGACGCCACCTTGATCGATCGCTCAACCGGAGCCCTTACCGAAGAAGGCCGAATCGTAGCGACCCGGGCTCGCCGAGTTCTCGGAGAGCTGGAATCTATTCTGGATGACGTCGTCGCCACCAGGTCGGACGTAACCGGTGTCGTACGTATCGGCATGATCGGCACCACGGGACGATGGTTTATCCCCCGTCTCGTTGCGACGCTCGAGGAGCGCCACCCTCGCATTCGACTCTTCATTACGGAGGGAACCACCACCATTCTCGAACCCCAGCTTCTCTCGGGACACCTTGAGATGGCGGTCGTGACGGTACCCATCGACACCGACGAGTTGCTTGCTGAGCCCTTATTTGAGGAGGATCTTCGCCTTGTGCTGCCCAACGAGCATCCCTTGGCAGTGGCCTATGGACACCGTGGCGAACCCACTCCCCTGAGCGCCTTACGTGATCTACCGCTGCTCCTCCCTCTTGAAGGCACCTCGCTGCGAGAGAAAATCACCAACACCCTTGCCCCAGCCGGCATTACGCCCCAGCCTCTGATTGAACTCGACGGCCTGCGAACCCTCGCATCCTTAGTCTTTGATGGCTACGGCCCCGCGATCCTTCCCTCTATTGCTGTTCCTGATCACCTACGTAACCAGTTCACTCTCTTGACCCTTGAGGGATTCCCCCGGCGCCAAGTTGGACTGGTCTCTCGTCGGCACGGACTCCCCTCCGCCCCGTCACGAGCCGTGAAGGAGATCGTCCTCAGCATCGCGGCAGACGTCGAGCACTTGCCAGACGGTTTGCACCCCGTCGGGAGTGTGGCCAGTGCTGCGTATCAGGACGCGGGAGCCCTCCGGAGCCCCATCGCGTAAGTTCATTTCGTGGCACCTTCTCTCCGACCCAGCGAGATCGCTGATTTTCTTTCCTCCCAAGACGCTCGATTGGCTTCCCTCATCACCATCGTCGGGCCGCCCCCACTTCGCCGCGCCATACCCACCTCTCAGCGCTTTGAGCGCCTCGCCACCGCGATTCTCCACCAACAACTCGCCGGAGCAGCGGCCGCTACCATCACGCAGCGAGTAGTGACGGCCCTTGGCGGGGCCATCACCCCCGAGATTCTCCTCGCTACTCCAGAGGGAGTACTTCGTTCTTGTGGAGTTTCTGGAGCCAAAGAAGCGGCATTGCGAGACTTGGCGCTCCACGTCGACGATGGACGCCTCCGCCTTGAAACGGCGAGCCAACTCGATGACGCCGACGTCATCGCTCAGCTCTCTGCGGTGCGCGGCATAGGTCGGTGGACTGCAGAGATGTTCCTCATGGGCCCTCTCGGGCGCCACGATGTCTGGCCCACTGGCGACTTGGGCGTACGCAGTGGCTTTCGCCTCATCACCAACAAGCGAAATGACATCACGCCCAAAGGTCTCGAATCCTTAGGTGATCCCTTTCGCCCCTATCGCAGCGCCCTCGCATGGTACTGCTGGCAAGCGGTGGATGTCGCTCGGACCAATGGAGGACGCTTGCCGAAGTAAGTTCTGGACATGGCCTTGCGTGACACCGTTGAGAAAACGTTCCTCGACGATGCGCTTCCAGCGTTGAGTGAGTACGTCACCATCCCCTGCCTTTCGCCCGCCTTTGATGAAGCCTGGGAACAGCACAACGCCATCGAAAACGCCATCGAATATTTCGCTGCGTGGGCAGGCACACGTGACATTCCTGGTCTTCACGTCTCCATCTCTCGACTCTCCAACAAGACGCCGATTTTGCTTATCTCGATTCCTGCACATGGAAATGGGGTCGGCAAAACCCTTCTCTACGGTCATCTCGATAAACAGCCACCACTAGGAAAGTGGAGCGACGGCCTTGACCCTTATATTCCGGTCCTTCGTGATGACCGACTCTTTGGTCGTGGCACCGGTGATGACGGCTACGCAATGTTTTCTGCTCTGATTGCTATCGAGACGATGGCCCAGTCCGGTCGCTCGTACGGCGAGTGCGTCATCCTCATTGAGGCAAGCGAAGAAAGTGGAAGCCCCGACCTCGATGCCCATCTCGATGCAGAAGGTCATGTTCTCGATGGTATTGACTTTGTTGTCTGTCTGGATTCGGGGGCGTTGAGTTACGACCGCCTTTGGATGACAACATCGTTGCGTGGAAATATCGTGGCGATTGTCCGCGTCGACGTCCTCGAACGAGGCGTCCACTCCGGCGAGGCAGGTGGCGTCGTGCCGTCGTCCTTTCGGGTCTTGCGTCAACTTCTTGATCGAGTTGAGGACGCATCGAGCGGCGAGATTCTCATCGATGCGCTCTGCGCTCGACCTCCCGCCCACGCGCTAAGCCAAGCTGCGATACTTTCACGAGAAATGAACGACCCATTGAGTCGCCATTTCCCCACCGTTCCTGGTCTGCAACTCATGGGCCGAGACGGTGCGGATAATTTGATTCGCCAATCATGGAGTGCCTCACTTTCGGTGACGGGTATCGAAGGCATCCCTTCAATCGCTGAGGGCGGCAATGTCCTGCGCTCTTCCACCACAGCGAAACTCTCAGTGAGATTGCCCCCAACGGTCAACGCCGAGCACGCTCAAAACGTTTTAGTCCGAGTGCTCGAATCTGATCCGCCGTCAAACGCCACCATTACGGTCAAAACTGAGCAAGCCGCTCAAGGATGGCTCGCCCCCGAACCAGCGGCCTGGCTGGGCGATGCCCTCGAGGAAGGTTCCATGTTGGGATTTGGCCATGGCCACGGCTCCTTAGGAGAGGGCGGGTCGATTCCATTCCTCGCCACCCTCGGGCAACGCTTTCCTGATGCTCAATTCCTCGCCACCGGCGTCCTCGGCCCTGATTCGAACGCGCACGGTATCGATGAATCCCTCCATCTTCCCGCTGCGATTGGCATCACCACCGCGCTGGTCCACATTCTTCACGCCCACGGCAATCGCGAGATGGGCCAGAGTTCCGACGCCTAGAGTGGGGGTAAAGAGGAAACGCTTCACCTCAGAGCAACAATCACGTTCTTCAACAGAAACCGATGACAAGGAGCCTTCCATGACCAGTGAGCGAAACGTAGTGAAGATTTGGCTCGACCCTCTCTGTCCGTGGGCCTATCTTGCCTCAAGATGGATTCGGGAAGTCGAGAGCGTCCGTCCCATTGAGGCTGATTTCAACGTGATGTCACTTGCTGTTCTCAATGAAGGGCGCGATCTTCCAGAGACCTATATCGAACTCATGAAGCGAGCATGGGGACCAGTTCGCGTGCTCATGGCAGCCCAAGCCACGCTGGGCCACGAGAGTGTTCGCCCTCTCTATATCGCCATGGCTGACCGTATCCATCCAACCGATCGCAAAGACTACGACGCCGTGATCGTCGAAGCGCTTGCTGAGCTTGACTACGACCCAGCGCTCGCTGAAGCAGCAGCATCAAACGCCTTCGACGATGCACTCCGTGCGTCGCATCATGAAGGGATGGATCCTGTGGGCATGGATGTAGGAACTCCTGTCGTCCACGTTGGTGACATTGCCTTCTTCGGACCCGTCATTACCCCAGCACCAAAGGGTGAAGCCGCAGGGAAGCTCTACGATGGCTTGCTACTCGTCGCAGGAACGCCTGGTTTCTACGAGCTCAAGCGCACCCGAGAAGTTCGCCCGTCATTCGAGTAAGGAGATCAGCAATGGAAATGCGTTCACTCGTCAATACGCACGGCACAATGAAAATCGCTGACGCTCGTCCAACGGGTAAGCCGAAAGGAGCTGTTATCGTCCTCCAAGAGGCCTTCGGGCTCACCGACCACATCATCGGCCTCACCGACCGTTTCGCTGAAGCAGGCTTTCGAGCCGTCGCACCTGAACTTTTTCATCGGGTGGCCGATGAAGCATTTTCTTACGACAACTTCGAACCCATCATGCCGGTGATTCAGTCCATGACGGCGGCCGAAGTTTCGGCGGATCTTGATGCGACGATTGCCTACCTCAATGACGAGAGCTTCGGCGAAGGTTCCATCGGTACGGTGGGCTTTTGCATGGGTGGTTCTCTGAGTCTTTTCGCCGGAACGCGACCTGGCATCGCCGCCGCCGCGACGTTCTATGGCGGCGGTGTGGTCACGGGACGATTTGGCCTTCTCTCGCTCGTTGAGTTGGCGCCATCACTTCGCTGCCCCTGGCTCGGCCTCTACGGCGATCTCGACGTTTCTATTCCCGTCGAGGAAGTAGAAGCTCTCCGTGTCGCTGCATCGTCAGCGCCAGTGACGACAGAAATTGTCCGCTACTCCAACGCGGGCCACGGGTTCCATTGTAACGATCGACCGGACCACTTCAACGCCGAGGCATCCGCTGATGCCTGGAATCGAACGGTACGGTTCTTCGAAGTAAATCTCCAGCACTAACTCCTCGGTACGTCTTTCCAGGCGATACCTTTGTCGTTGCGCACATCGCCGGGAAGTCCCAATACTCGCTCGGCCAAGATATTGCGCATGATGAGGCTGGTGCCGCCTTCTATGGAGTTGGCTTGCACGCGGATGAATGACTTCTGAAGATCGGCTGTTCCTTGGCTTGCATAGACAGGCCGAACTAACGGGTAGTCAGAGTTATAGAGCATTCCCTCAGGACCCAAAAGATCGACCGCCAACTCGTAGATCTTTTGATTAAGTTCGGCATACGCTAACTTCGCCACCGACCCCTCGGGGCCCGGTGTCCCGCCCTTGCGAGCCAGCGATGCTCTCATATTCGTCAGGCGCGTCGCCTCGTTCTCCACCCAGAGGCTGATGAGGCGGTCTCTTGCCACCATCGCTTCAGCTGATCGTGAACCGTCAAAGCGTTTTTTGAACGCCTCAATGGCGTGACTGATTGGACCGGATCCACGAGGAGGAGTCTGCCCTCCGATTGAGACGCGCTCATTCATCAAGGTGGTGATCCCAACGGACCAGCCATTGCCGATATCGCCGAGACGGTCGCTTTCAGGGACGCGTACGTCGGTAAAGAAGCATTCATTGAACTCTGCTTCACCCGTCGCTTGGTAGAGCGGACGGACCTCTACTCCTGGTGCGTGCATGTCAACTAAAAACGCTGTGATCCCTCGATGTTTTGGCTGATCAGCGTCTGTCCGAGCCAGGATCAGACCGTAGCGAGCCAGGTGTGCCAGAGTGGTCCACACCTTTTGGCCATTCAAAATCCATTCGTCGCCGTCGCGCACCGCCCGGGTGGCCAATCCAGCGACGTCTGAACCAGCACCAGGTTCACTAAAAAGTTGACACCAAATCTCCTCACCGGTAAAGAGAGAACGGAGATACTTGGCCTTTTGCTCTTCGGTGCCATGGACGTTGATGGTGGGCGCGCACATGCCGTGGCCGATAATGTTATGCATCGCTGCATTAGGAGCACCCGCTTTCTCCAAACGTCGGGTGACATGGCCGGTCAGCGAAGGGCTGCCATTCAGGCCACCGTGACCTCTATCGAAGTGCACCCAGCCCAGCCCTCGGTCAAACTGCTCGCCAAGGAATATCTTGGGATCAGTGGAGGCTGGCGGAAACGATGCCAACAGTTCGTCGACCATTTCGTCGATTTCCTCGAGTGACACTTCACTCGTCGCCAAATCCGTCATTTGTCGCTCCCCTCCACCACCGATAGTCCTGTCGTACACGTCATCCTAGAAGAATGAGGGCAGGCAATGCGAGGAGGTCTCGATCCGACTACTTCAGTCAATCATCAAGAGTTCACGCAACTCTTCTTGGCGGACTTCGAAATCCTCCAAAGAAAGTCGGCCATCGGCCAGATCCTGGTGAATCTTGGCCAATTCAAGCAAGATCTTTTCCTGATCAACGACCGGGGCTGGCTCAGTGGACTCCTCAGGAACTTCGCTCTTGCGAGCTTCACGCTTGTCTAATTTGTCCTTGGCACGAGACTTCTTTTCTTGCTCGCGTTGCATCTTCCCAAAGGTTGATCGAGATTTAGCCATTGTTCGCTCCTTTATTTTGCCGCTTAACGGTATGACTTCTTTCGTGGTGACTTCGTCGCACCAAGGACTCTTACGTTGCGCGCTTCTGCTCCACGCTTTCCGCGACCAACTTCGAATTCAACTTTTTGTCCAACGCTCAAGATGGTCGAAGGACCATCAGCCAGGTTCGCAGCATGCACAAAAATGTCCTTGTCACCTGCTCGAGACACGAACCCAAAGCCACGCTCTTCGTCAAAGAACTTCACTGTTCCCGTTGGTCCTGAGGAACCATGCGGTCCTCGTGCAGGACGACTCGATTTCGGTGCGTGGGCGTTCGACGATCGATGGTTCGATCCCTCCCGACGCTTTGACGAAGATTCGTGGCGACGCTGTTCACGTGGCATGTGATCTTTTGGTGCTGCCGATGGAGCCCGCTTGGTGATCTTTTCTGGGTAGACCGGAGCGACGAGTACCGAAGGCTCATCGAAACCCGGCTCGTAGCCAAGCTTGCGCTGCATTGATGCGACAGGTCGCCGCTGGTCTTCAACGACCAACGAGACAACAACACCGTCGAGGCCTGCTCGACCCGTTCTCCCCGATCTATGCGTGTAGTCCGTGGCATCGGCTGGTGGGTCAAAGTGAATAACCCCAGGAAGCGCTTCGAGGTGAATTCCTCGAGCGGCAACATCTGTCGCTACTAAGGCCACCGCATTGCCACGCTCGAATTCTCGAAGCGCCCGCTCTCGCTGGTTTTGTGAGCGGTCACCGTGAATCGCAACGGCTTTCAAGCCCGCGTCATCGAGTTGACGGGCTACCCGGTCAGCACCACGTTTGGTACGACAGAACACAATGGCTCGGCCGAGTTGCGTCACCACGTCGGCGCAGACATTGAGGCGCTTGTCGCGGGATACGGCCCAGAAGAGGTGATCGACATCGCCGCTGAGCTCTTCGCTGCCTGTCACGTCGTGACGTGCAGGGTTCTTTTGATACTGCTTCACGAGTCCTTCGATCTCTTTGCCCATGGTGGCAGAGAACAACAGCACTTGACGTTCCTTCGAGGTCTGCTCGATCAATCGCTTGACCACGGGCAGGAATCCCATGTCCGCCATGCGGTCAGCTTCGTCAATCACCACAAGATCTACGTCCGAGAGATTCACCACTCGTTGTTCGAGCAGATCTTCTAAACGACCGGGACAAGCCACCAGGATGTCGATCCCCTTGGCCAGCGCTTGTTGGGTTGGGCCATAACGGGTTCCTCCATAGACGGCGATGACGCGCTTGGCTCCACCGTCTTTCATCGAGGCAATCTCGTCACGTACTTGGGCTGCCAGCTCTCGGGTGGGCTCGAGGATCAAACAGCGGGGGCGCTTGGGCTGTGAGTTCACACAGCGCTCTACGGCAGCAACCCCAAAGGCGATGGTCTTGCCTGAGCCCGTTGGGGCCTTGGCCACAACGTCTCTTCCAGCAAGCGCATCAGGGATCGCTTTTTCTTGGATAGGAAACGCTGCATCGATACCACGAGCAGTCAGTTTCGCAACGAGGGCAGGATCTACCCCAAGGTCGGCAAAGGATACGGGCATTAGTTACTCCAAACGAGTTGACTGGGGCCAACTCAAGCAACACGCAGGAGATAGCCCAGCCGCGACATGCGGCGGACGGCGCAAACACTTCGCAACCGACTTCTCCACTTTAGCAGGCCCGTTTGCGAAAAGAAACCTTTTCCCTGATTCGTAAGGGGCATCTATGGTTTCTCGCTATTCGCTCGGGTGGTTCTCTCTTTTTCGCTACGATCGCCCTGAGCGGTGTCATTGGCGACGAGGAGAGAAGTATGAGCGCAATTCCCGAAGCATCCTTACCCATCAGCGGAGTGGAACCAATATTTCGTCATCTCGACGATGCAGATGTTCCTTGGCAAAAAGTTCGACGCCAGCAAAATAGTGACGGTACCGAAGGCACGGTCTATGAAAAGTGGTTTGCTTTCTCTCCTGATCCCCAATATCTTTCGCTGCTAGCGAAATACTCACCGGGAATGGTGGTGCGTCGCCACGGGCATTTTTCACCTCATATCGTCTACATCATGGAGGGTGGCGCCACCTTCGGTGATCGCTGGTGTCCGGCGGGGACCCATATCGAACTCCCCTTTGGGGCCGCATTCGGGCCCATAGTGGCCGGCACCGACGGTGCCACCATGTTTGAGGTCATGCTCGGCGATCCCCGGTCATGGGGTGACCAGTCAGAACTCTTCGACACAGCACTCTCGGCTCAGGGCGCTGTGGCGCTGCCCGACGAACCCCTTGAGTTTCCGCCATGGCTCGAAGATCTCCGCAGTCACTGGAACGACTGACGTTCCTACATGGGGGAATACGCCACTTCGCTGCTGTTGTTTGGCAAACTTAGAGCGTGAAGTCACCTCAAACGCCGGCAGCTTCTCCGGCCACATGCTCAAATCCCTACGGAGTCTTCGACGCGTGTCCGCTTTGTGACAGTGAGTTGACACCAGAACACGCCCACTTCAAGTGTTTTTCTTGCGGATGGCGCGACAGTTGTTGCGATTAATCGCGGACTCGTCGTTCAGACGGTGGCGTTAGCTCTCGGCGTTGTCTGAATCTTGGCTGCGAGAAGGGGGCTCGCTCACGGCCCGAGATGCGCTGGACGTTGGTTCTTTGTCGCCAAATGATTCGCGTCGCATCCAAATGTACGCGAAAGTAAAAAGTCCGCTGAAAAGCACCATCGCAACCACAGGTAAGACAAATTTCATNTCGGTCCAATCTTCTGAGCGCACAATTACCTTACGCCGAATCACTTGGTCTCTCCGACCTCACTGCTAGAACTCCCCCGCCAGCACCACGTGAAGGGACTGCAGGCGGCCGAGTGCCCACAAATGGGCACGGTGACGGTTCCTGATATCTTGGTACTCCATGCAGTCGTCGGCCACACAGCCAGAAGCCGCACGAATCCTGCTTGAGCGACGAGCAGCGATCGATGCGTTGACCGTCGACCTCGAAGCCCTCGGGGAGCACCCTCACGTCGAGGCGGTATCCGCAACGATCCATCGAGGGCTCACCAACCCCCTCTTGTCCGACCTTTGTGACCTCCGAGGTGGCGAAGATCGCCTGATCAATCAATCCTGCAGCGAGTTTGAACGCTTCGGCCCCTCGCAGGCATCCAACGCAACGTCACCTGCAGGTATCGTAAGAATTCTCCTGCTCCAGAATCTCGACCTGTTGTGGTGGGACGACGAAGAGGACTTCCTTACCGATGAGGCGGTGCACAGCAATGCCCAACTGATAGATCTGCAGATCGCACGAAGAAAAGGATTGGTCCGCTTTGGATTTGGCATTGCACCACAGTCCATCTTGGGCAGGGGTCGTGATTTTGTCGTGCAGCGACTTTCTCCGAAGCGTCAGCCGTCGGGACCCGGACTTTCTTTCACCCATGTTCGCCCCGAGATGCTCGCCCTCCTCAACGAAGTAGCTGATGCCGTTGCCGCCAAAGCACCTGCTGGTACGCCTCGGATCTGGGTGACGTCGATTACACGTTCAGTTTCCTATCAAGACCATCTTCGTGCATTGGGATTTTCCGCTCTCCTGCCCTCTGCGCATTGTCGGGGTTGGGCGGCTGACATTGAAGTTGCGTGGTTTGAGCAGTACGGTGCGACTGATGCACTTACCTCAACGCTGCTTGAGTACCTGGACGCTGGCATCCTCAATGTGATCGACGAGGGCCGAGCGTGGCACGTTTGTCTCAACCCCGATGTCGTCGACGTGTACACCCTGAACTGAAGTTGGACTCATGTGTGGTATCGCTCTCCTCCTTGGCTCTCCTCTCGCCGCCGGTGATCGCGCCCACTTTGCCGCCATGGCTGACGCCATTTCCCCTCGTGGCGAATCGCTCGAACGAGCCGATCATGGCGATGCACTGCTCGCCACGTCTCGGCTGAGGATCGTCGACAGAGATCATGCGCAGCAGCCGTGGGTGGATGCGACAGGACGTTGGTCCCTGTGCTTCAACGGCGAGATTTTCAACCACAATGAACTCCGCGCTCGGCTCCTCGGTGAGGGTCGGCGATTCCGTTCCTCGTCAGACACCGAAGTTGTCCTCGAGGCGGTCTTGGCCTGGGGTGAAGCAGCGTTGCTGGCGTTTCGGGGCGAGTTCGCCTTCGCGATCTTTGATCACGACCGCGCCACGGCGTTTATCGCGCGTGATCCCGCCGGGATTAAGCCGCTCTACTGGCTTGTCCACGAAGGTCGCCTTGCTCTCGCTTCTGAAATCAAAGCGCTCGTAGCGTTCGGTGGTCGAATCGAAGAAGTCCCACCGGGCTACTGCGGGACGATACAAGCGGGTCAGCTCCCCGACCTGCACCCGTATCTTGATCTCTTGCGCCTAGGAGAGAATGAACCTCAGGTCGACGATATCGAGACGGCCGTCTCGTTGGTTGCCACGACCCTGCGAGCTGCGATTGAGCGACGGGTCGACACTGATCTTCCCGTCGGCGTGATTCTCTCAGGTGGCCTTGACTCCTCAATTATTGCGACCGAAGTTTCACGTCTCCACCCCGACTGCGTTGCCTTCACCGTGGGTGCACCGGGGAGCGAAGATTTGGAATATGCAAAGCGATTGACGGCAGACCTCGGCATCGAGCATGTCGTCATCGAACTTCAGCCACATCAAATTGGGAGGGCACAGGTAAAAGAAGCCGTGCGCGTGACCGAATGCACCGAATATGGCGATGTCATTAATGCGGTGGTGTCGATGGAGATCTTCAAAGCGGTCCATGCTCGAGGTATCAAGGTCGTGCTCGTCGGCGACGGATCCGACGAACTCTTCGGTGGCTATGACATGTACAAGGATGTCGATGTCGATATTGCCAGACGGCTTTTTCTCCACAAAATCCGCCAACTTTCTCGAACCGAACTCCAACGGGTAGATCGCACCTCCATGGGTCAATGTGTCGAAGCTCGCGTGCCGTACCTGGATCTTGAGATGCTGCTCCTTTCGATGCGCTTACCTCTCGATTACAAGGTGCGAGATGGCTACGAGAAGTGGGTGTTGCGCAGAGCGTTCGATGATGTCCTGCCTGACTACATCCTCGCTCGCCACAAAAACCCGATGTCGCACTCCTCGGGCCTCCATGAGCGCATTCGGATCTATAAGCCCTGGATGTCGAAGTGGCATCGCTCCTATGGCTACGACGCCCACGCTGCGATGCACCGAGACTTCTCGATTGAACTTCTCCGCGCCAATAATGACTTTGAATCTGCGCTGGTGGCTGCTGAGCGTCAAGAGGACTACTCGATGAGCGAGCTCATCAAAGATTTTCTCGGCGCGCTGCGGTGGAACATTCTCAACATGCTTCATCCGGGAAGATCGAGTCGAGAAGGACGCTAATTTTTGCGCACCGTGTCGGTGCCGTGCACGCCGAATCAAGGGCAATGATCGTGTGTTCCCGATTAGTGGTGGGCCGTACAGGACTTGAACCTGTGACCCCTTGCGTGTCATGCAAGTGCGCTACCAGACTGCGCCAACGGCCCCTTCAAACCCCCAGCGTAGCACCGGTCGTTTCGCTCTGGGCCAGACTGGCACGGTGCACGTTACTCCTCTACGAGTGAGATTGGCCAAACAAAGTCGTCTGGATTGAGTCCGCGTCGGCCATTCTTGCGTTGGTAGTCATCGAATCCATCGGCCCACTCTCGATGCCACTTCATCTGNTGCGCGGTCAAGGCGTTAGCGTCCAAGTCCACAATCTGAGGGAACTTCTCCGCCATGGCGAGCAAAACAAAGCCTGATGCCGTGGCGTCGCCGCTGGCGTCATGAGCTGCTTCATTAGTTACGCCGTAGTTTGCGCACACCAAGTCCAAGGTGCGTTTTCCTTTTCGATATTTGTCGAGTGCACGGTCCATGACGAGTGGATCTAAGACTGGACCCGACCATCCCAACGCGTTGAGCCCACTTCCCATCACAACTCGTGCCCTCGCATCCGTCATCGTGAGGTCGTAACTTAAATTAAATCCAACAACAGGCGTTCCTTCCTTTGACGCTTCGAGTAACGCCGTCACGATCTCATGGACCGCATCGTCCATGGCCATCCCTTCCGCCATGGCCCGTTCAGTTGAAATGCCGTGCACGTTTGACGCACCTTCGGGGATCGGCCTTCCCGGATTCACCAGTGCGGTGCGAGCGTGAACGACCTGACCCTCGTCAAAATGCACCAGGGCAAAAGAGACAGGAACGTCGGTTAATTTATCGACCCCCGTCGTCTCGAGGTCAAAAGCGAGAAGTTTCCCAGAGCGCCACGAATCGGTCATGGTCGAAGTTTGCCATGGGGGTGGAACAGATTCGTGCACCTCGCCCAGCGTCCTACAGAACAGGGCCACGAGACTCTACGATGCACTACGTGAGTAATTCAGACTCCTCGGCTCAACAACTGACCCGGTCTCAACTCAAACAGGAGCAAGGTCGCTCGGTTTCGGTTCGAAAACAACGGCAACGTCGACGCCTTTTTCCATTGATCGCTCTGCTCCTCACCGTTGCAGCGCTTGGCTGGTATCTCACCAAACCTTCCACGACGTCGACAACGTCCCCGACGACGACCACCTCCCCAGCGACCACCACGACGACTACCGTTCCCTACCTGCCCCCCTCGGTCAAGCCCACCATCACCCCTGCAACAGCCAATGAGGGAGTGTGGACAGCTCAGGACACCTGGCTTCCCGGAGCACCTCGAGTCATGACCACGTCGTGGAGGCCAGAAGCATCCAACCCCAATGTGGTGGCCTATGCCAGTTGGATGCGCTCGTCGTCGAGTCTTCTTGCCCTTTACCCTGGCTACGAGGGACCGGGTCCGAGCACATTGTCACGTGGGCCAGAGGCTGTCCCCCCATCAGCACGGCCAGCATTGATCGCTACCTTTAACTCTGGTTTCTACGAAAAAGACAGTGCTGCGGGGTTTTACACGAATGGGACGCTCTACTATCCAATGGTCAATGGCCTCGCCACGGTCGTTGAGTATACGAATGGGACCGTCGATATCATCGATTGGCAAGGTGGAGCCACTCCAGGGCCAACGATCATGATGGCGCGCCAGAACCTGTCCCTGCTCGTCAACAACGCGCAGGCCACGCCACAAGTTGGCAACGGCCCAGCGTTCGGCGTCACGCTCCATGGCTTTCCCGCAGTTTGGAGAACAGCACTTGGAATTGATGCCCATGGCAACTTGATCTATGTGGCCGCCCCAGAACAGACAGCGGCGAGCTTGGCTCAGATTTTACTCCAGTTGGGATGCGTGCGGGCCATGCAACTCGACATCAATCCCGAGTGGCCGATCTATAACACCTACGGTGGACCGGGAGCGGCAAACCCCACACTGAAGGTTCCGAACCCCAATCAAGTCCCCTGGAGATTCCTCAATTCTTCCACCAAGGACTTCTTCGCCCTCTATGCCCATGTGCCTGGAAATGTCCAGACGCCCTGGTGAGCAGGCAACCCCGCTGAGATCGTGAAGAATGGCACCATGACCTTGGCCGCAGCCCTAGGTGGCGCACGATGAGTTGGCCGCCACCAACACCCCCTGCACGAGGTTCTCGTCAAGAGCGAAAGCGCGCTACTCGTCGGCAATACATGATGCGCAGAGTGACGGTATTCGGTGCTCTTGGCCTCACCGTCATTTTGGTCCTCATCTTGATCACGAGTTTTGTTGGCTCTTCGTCGAAGACGGCCGCGCCGACGACAACTACGTCGACACCCAAAGGTACGACCACGACAACCTTTGCCCCAAGTAACCCCGTCATCATGAGTTTTGTCGGAGACACCGATCTCGGGAACACGCCGGCGTTGGCGCCAAATGCCAGTACCTATTTCGCCTCGGTACAGTCCGCACTCACTGCACCCATTGAGTTCATGAACTTAGAGGGGACGTTGACTGACGCAACGGGTTCCAAATGTGGGCCGTCCTCAACCCAGTGTTATGCCTTTCGCAATCCACCGGCTTATGCGCAAATCTACAAGTCTGCTGGGTTTAATGTCGTCAACAGCGCCAACAATCACTCCCATGATTTCGGTAGTCAAGGTGTCAGCGATACGTCTACAGCGCTCAGCGCCGCTGGCATTTCACAAGCCGGGCTCCCCGGCCAGATCGGCTACGCAACGGAAGGCAAAACCAAAGTTGCGTTCGTGGACTTTGCTCCCTACGGCACGACAAATAATTTGCTCGATGTCCCTGCTGCTCAGGCATTAATCGCTCAAGCGAAAACACAAGCGCAGGTGGTCGTGGTCTACATGCACGCTGGCGCCGAAGGGTCATCAGCTGATCACGTCACCGGTCAAGAAGAGAGCTACGTCGGAGAGGACCGGGGTAATCCTCAAGCCTTTGCACAGATGTCCATCGATGCAGGTGCTGATTTGGTCGTAGCGAGTGGACCTCACGTTTTGCGGGGAATGCAGTGGTATCACAACCACCTCATTGCCTACAGTCTCGGGAACTTTGCGGGGTACGGAAACTTCTCAACGTCTGGACTCTTGAACCTTTCGGCCATCTTGAATGTCACGCTCTCGAGCACCGGGCAGTACATGGCCGGGCGCCTGACGTCGCTCGTCTTTCAAGGCCAAGGCCAGCCAGTCCTCGATTCAACGAACCAAGCAGCAACGTTAATGAACACGTTGTCAACCGCTGATTTTGGCGCCAACGCAGTCCTCGTTGCTCCGAACGGGCAACTGCAACTTCCGGCAGGTGCCGTCGTGGCGACCACGACGACGATCAAAGCACCGAAGAAGAAGTAGTCCTAACAGCCTCCGGGTGGGCCGGGTGCTCCAGCTCCACTTGAGGGTTGATCGACCGTTCCGATGTTGCTGGGTCGAGGGTTCGGTCCGAGATGAACCACGTACCAAACCCCTCGCCAAGAAATCAGCGATGCCACAGCAAAAGAGGACACTGCGCCATTGATTGAATAGACCAAGCGAATGTTCGGGAGATGCCAATACCCGATCGAATTCTCACAGGTGCCGGGTGCGATCCACGTGGCGTAGGACGCGTTCACATTCACGCCAGTCAGTGTGGCTCGATTCGGCGTTCCACCCAGAGCTTGTTGGTAGGCCGGAAGATCGAGAGCGTAAAAAGCGATCAATCGAGTTTGATAATCACTTTGGGGGTTCGGTATCTGTCCGGTTTTCATCTGGACATAGGCAGATTCAGGGAAAAACACGGTCTCACCGATGGTGAGTGAGTTTTGCTGGATAGCAGTCCACAGCGGCGCCAATCGAGCCTGCAGCGCGCTGGCGTCAGTTGGCGGTTCTTCGGAAGTTTGAGAGAGAGTGCCTGGATCTATCGTTGTGGTTGTCGTCGTGGGCGCAGGAGCACTCGTCGTGGTCGGCGCCGATGTTGATGTCGTCGTCGTGCTTGGAGATCTTCCCCCGCCAGTGAACAACAGCGCCAACAGGGCGATGGTCATCAAGACCACGATGGCCAAGGTGACTCGCCGGCGCATCACTTGTGGGCTCGTTCGGCGTCGATGGCGAGAAGGCGTCATGACGTTTTTTGACATCCATTGGTAATCACACAGAGAGTCTGTCTCACAATCAGCCCTCTTTTCGGCATCTCGCCATTCGAGTTGAGCAGTAGCCTGATGAGAGAGGAGCCGCCATGGCAACAAGACAACAGATTCCCTGCGCGTCAGTCAATCCGTTTCTTTCTGGACCCGTGCGCTCGACCCTGCTCATCACAAGTTTCTGCGCAGCACTTGGTATGACGCCGTGGATCGCCTACCTCTTTCTGACGCAAACGGCCAGCGCTGAGGCTGAACATCTGCCGATCTTACATGTCGGCATCTCGCTGACGATTGTGCTTTTCGCCACGCTCACGGCGTCTTTTGCTCGACGTCGTTCACCTGTGACGGTTGTGATGGCAACCGCTACAGCCACCCTTGCTCTTGTCATTCCCTGGTTCGATATTGGTTCGACGCAACATGACCTCTTGACCCTCTCTGTCCTCTTTGGCCTCGTTGGACTTGCTCCTCTGTTCTTTCTCTCGATTATTGCCATCCGAGGCGCGTTCCATCCTCGCAATGCCAGCATTTCAATCAGGCCACTCATCCCGAGTTTGATCAATGCCTTCGCGGTGTTCGTCCTGGTCGTGGCGGTCGTGGCGTCTTTTTCGCTTCAGAGCGAAACACGGGTCGATCATCTGCGCATGGTCTGGTGCGGCCTCGACGTCGCCGAGTTAGTCGGTCTCTTTGGGATTGCGTGGGCGCTGTTGCGCCGTTCCCCAACGGTGGTCCTCTTCGCCAGCATGACGTCCGCACTGCTCTTGACTGACGGATGGTACGACGTCGTCGGAACCCGAGGGATCCAGCAGATGAATGCTGTCCTCATGGCTGGGGTCGAGTTGCCACTCTCTGTCTTGACCTTCTGGCTCGCTTGGTGCGAGGTCGCACAATGGCCCCTTCGTCAGCAGACGGACGCTGCCAACGGAACGACATCAGGAGAGTAGGCGCATGACGGGCATGGGATGCCCACAGCAATATGTCTCGTGAGCCTTTTGGAGGCGGCGCCCGGATTCGAACCGGGGTACAAGGCTTTGCAGGCCTCTGCCTAACCACTCGGCCACGCCGCCGCAGGCCACTACCCTAGCCTCCTCGCACCATCGCTCAAAAAGTCGTTGCCAAACCCAGCCAATGCTACGGTCAAGAAATGTCAGTGCCGTCACTGCGGATCGCTCGCTCCGACTTATTGGAGCAGGCTGATCTCCAAGGAACACAGTTCTGTCGAACTCTCTCTGACGTCACCGACCGTTGGTTGGCCGACGTGGCAGATCAAGCAGCTGGCCGCTTCGCTGAGGATGTCGTCCTTTTGGCAGTCGGAGGCTACGGACGCAGAGAACTCTGCCCCTTTAGCGACCTTGATCTTCTTCTCGTCCACAATCCTCGTCGTTCCGTTGGGGATTTTGCTGACGACCTTTGGTATCCCATCTGGGATGAGGGCCTCTCAGTGGACCACGCAGTGCGTACCCCGAAAGAGGTTGTTTCCCTTGCCAAACGCGACCTCAGAGTTGCTCTTGGGCTCCTTGATGCCAGAGTCATTTGGGGCGATTCATCCCTTGCTCAACCACTTCTCGAAAACGTGGCGGAGCTCTGGGACGCAGAACTTGTTCATCAATTCCTCCCCGACCTCGAGGAACAGATGGCCCAGCGCCATAGCGCCGAGGGCGACGTAGCGTTTCTCCTCGAGCCGAATCTGAAAGAAAGCCATGGGGGGCTGCGCGATGCGAACGTCCTCCGCTCACTGTCCTCGACGTCCCCGACACTGCATCAGCTCGTCGATTTCTCAGCAGTCGAACAAGCAACCTCAATGTTGGTCTCAGTGCGCGTAGAGCTCCATCGTCTGGCGCGACGAGAACAAGATCGCTTCCTCCTCCAAGATCAAGATGCCGTGGCATCGCTTCTTGGGTATCGTGACGCCGATGCACTGTGTCGTGCCGTCTCAGAAGCTGGTCGAACGATCGCTTTGGTGAGTGACGAGACCTGGCGTCGCCAGAACCGTTGGGGATCGCAGCGCTCCGAGTATGTCGCTCCTTCCATTTCTCTCGAAGCAGATCTGGCACTCGAAGCAGGCGAAATCACTCTCACCAGTGATGCCGACCTTCACGACCAGTCGCTCATCTGGCGCTTTGCAGCATGTGGCGCCGAGAATGACACGCCGCTCTCTCTCGCTTCACTCCATACTCTTTCAGAGAGTGTCCCCCTCGAGCCAACTCAATGGACTGATCGCACCTTGCAATCATTCCTTCGTCTCATGTTCTCCGGGGCCACCGCTGTCTCTGCTTTTGAGGCACTTGATCGTCACGGTCTTATTGTCGCGACACTTCCCGAATGGGAACACGTTCGCTATTTTCACCAGCGCAATGCCTATCACCGCTTCACCGTAGATCGACACCTCCTGGAGACGGCCGCCAATGCTGCTGCCTTGGTTGGAACGGTCGATCGGCCTGATCTCTTGGTCACGGGAGCGCTCTTCCATGACATTGGCAAAGGCCTCCCTGGGGATCACACTGAGCTTGGGATCACGCTCGTCGGTGTCATCGCTCCACGGCTCGGATTTGGGGCAGAGGATGTGAGCAGCCTCCAGTTGCTGGTTCGTCACCACTTACTCTTGGCCGACACGGCGACGCGTCGAGATCTCGCTGATCCTCGAACGATTGAAATGGTGGCCGAGGCCGTCAAGACAATCTCAATGCTCCGTCTCTTAGCAGCACTGACCAAGGCCGATTCAATTGCCACGGGGGCTTCAGCGTGGAGTCCTTGGAAGGAACAACTGATCGACGAGTTGGTGGAACGCACCGCCGCACACCTTGATGGCGTGGCACCCGAGGGTCAAGAACAGTTGAGTTCGGCCTTCTCTCACCTACTTGATGAAGCACGACGCACGAACGCTCCTCAGTTTGTTCTCGATCCCCCACGCATTGTGGTGGCAATGGAGGACCGACCTGGGCTCCTCAGTAGTCTCGCAGGAACCTTGGCGATCCTGCGCCTCGACGTCCTTGCCGCCGATGCCGATAGCGTTGACGGCTTTGCGCTGGACAGTTTTACCGTCCAGGCACTTAATGATCGCTGGCCAGATGAGAGGACTTTGGCGGCGACCTTAAGTGAGGTACTCGACCAAGGTATCGACATCGCTGCCCGACTTGAACAACAAGCGTCGAATTACTCGGTCGGCCAACGACCCTGGTCCGCTCGCCCCAGTGCGCCGTTCGTTCGACTCGATAATGAGGCCTCGACAGATGCCACGGTGGTGGAGGTTCGAGCTGCTGACCGGATTGGGTTGCTCTACCAACTCACGGCGGCGCTGTTCTCCCACAATCTCGACGTGATCGCCGCCCGAGTGGCCACGATCGGCGGCGACGTCGTGGACTCGTTCTATGTCTGTGCTCAAGGGGGAGGAAAAGTGCTTGATCTCGAGCGCCATGAAATCATCGCCGACTCATTGTTTCGTATCTTGAAACCTGACAATCGGGTCCGCTAGGTCGTCCTGCTCGGGAATAGTCGATTTCTCCTAGTAAACTGGCCCCGTGGCCCCAAAGCACAAATCGACGAGGAAGTTCAGAACCAAGTCCCTCGTCATTGTGCTGGCCGTGCTCTCTCTCGCCATTATCGGGACGGGCATCGGGATCGGCATCAGCCACCAGAAAACCACGCAGGCGAGCGCGCCCACGAAACCAGCAACCCTGACGGTTGTCGCCACCACGCCGGGCAACGCTGGAACAGTGTCTTCGCAAGCGGCGATTCGCGTTGAACTTTCAGGGCCCTTAGCCAAATCCAGCCCCCTCCCATCGGTGAGTCCCGCCGTCCCTGGATCGTGGGAGCGACTTTCGGCAACGACCTTGGAATTTGTGCAGCTCGCCAGCTTTGCTCCTGGGCAAAGTGTGACCGTCACCATCCCCGGGGGGCCAACTGGAATCACGAGCACAAGTGGTGTTCATCTCGCCAATTCAGTCACCACAACGTTCTCGATCGCACCACTCACCACGCTGCGAGTTCAACAACTTCTCGCCCAGTTGAACTACCTCCCCGTTTCCTTCACCCCCTCGAATCCTTCGCCAACATCAGCGCTAAGTACAGCAACACTGTTAGGAACGTTTTCGCCTCGTTGGTCCTCGATGCCCGCCACGCTCATGTCACAATGGCAACCCGGCGTTGACAACGTCGTCACAAAAGGTGCCTTGATGGAGTTTGAGAATGTGCACGCGATGAAGACGGACGGCCTCGCCGGACCCACCGTGTGGGCTCAACTCTTGAGCGATGTCGCCCAAGGAAGACTCAATCCGAATCCCTACAACTATGTTTCCGTCACTCAAACGCTCCCTGAAACACTGAATCTCTACTCAAATGGGCAAGTGGTCTTCACCGCGAGAGTCAATACCGGAATACCTGGCGCAACCACCGATATCGGGACCTTCCCTGTCTATTTGCGCTATGCCACCACGACCATGACGGGGACGAATCCCGACGGGTCAACCTACAACGACCCCGGAATACCCTGGGTTAGCTATTTCCATGGTGGCGACGCGCTTCATGGCTTTGTCCGTTCTTCCTATGGCTCCCCTCAAAGTGTTGGCTGCGTTGAGATGTCGTTCGCCGATGCCGGCACCGTCTGGCCGCAGACCCCTATTGGAACACTGGTTACAGTTCAATAATGGTCACTGATTCAAGAGCGAAAGCATGACTGATCTCACTCCGGTCTCCGAGGATGCCGACCTCACGCCTCTTCCAAGCCCTCCACGCGATCGCATAGGCCAGATTGCTGGCATTGCCGGCAAGGTGTTAATCGGAGCCGGCGTCATTGTTTTGTTGTTCGCCGTGTTCCAAGTTTTTGGAACGGGCTATATCCAAGCTCAGCACCAACGTTCGCTCCGCTCGACGTTCGAGAAACAACTCCGTGCTGCGCCCCCTACGACCACGACCGTCGTCCCCGGGCCGCCCACGACGGTCGGTACTCTGCCCACCCCATCAACCGGATCTCCCACTGCCATTATTGAGATCCCTCTGATTCATGTGAACCAAGTGGTCATCCAAGGCACTAATGACGCGCAATTACAACAAGGTCCTGGCCACTACACCAACACCCCCCTTCCCGGCCAGACTGGCAATGTGGGGATCGCGGGCCACCGCACTACGTGGGGCCACCCTTTTTATGATCTCAATCAGTTGAAGCCCGGTAACAAAATTATCTTGGTCACCACCTACGGCACCTTCACCTATCACGTCACCACGACGCAGATTGTCGACCCAAGTGATGTTGCAGTCCTTAACCCCACACCGAACGCCACGGTTACTTTGACGACCTGCAACCCTCGCTATTCCGCGTCACAGCGATTGGTGGTCTCAGCGGCACTCTTCAGTTCTTCAACAGCCACCATCGCCTCGTCAACAACCACTACCTCAACGCCAGGCAAATCAACGACGACCACGACCGTACCCGTTCAGAGCAGCAATAGTCAGAGTTGGGTTCCGTCAATGCTCTTGGGCCTCCTTACGGCCCTACTCGGAGCGGCGACCTTGATTTTGAAGCGCCGGATCAAACCTGCGTGGGCCGTCTACCTCGTGGGTGGAATCGTGACCTTTGGAGCACTGATGTTCTTCTTTGGCGCCATCTCTCAGATTCTTCCCAGCAGTATTTAAGGCTCCTCGCTGTCCGAATCGACTGCTGGGGGTCCAAAAGGCTGGCTCCGTTGCTCGGGGATCACCAAACCCGTGCGTTCCAGCATTGAAGCCGCCCCCAGAATGTTGTGGCCAAAACGAGCACGGATTTCATCCACCGCATCATCAAGCGTTGCCCGCTCCAACTGCAACCACGCCGCTTGTGCCTTGAGGTCTTCAGTGCTGTTCGAGCCCACGTCGAGTTGCAGTTGAACTGGTGTCGAGGAGTCTTCGAGGTTGCTCGTCGAGACGCCGAGGAGGCGAACTCCCTGGTCGATTTCTAGAGTCCCCAGTAATGCCGTCCCCACCGCCAAGATCGCCTCGGGATCGTCAATCCCGCTCACCATGGTGTGCGCTCGTGAGACCATCGAAAAGTCCGAATATTTGACCTTGATGGAGATCGTCCTCCCCCGCCGATCGGCACTGCGCAGTGCATTGGCCACACTCAGACTAAGTCGGCGCAGACGGCCCTCAAGTTCTTCACGCACGACAATATCGGTGGCATAGGTCTCTTCATGGCCGATGGACTTTGACGCCACGTCGGCGACGACGACTCTCGGATCTTCTCCTCGGGCTAGACCGATGAGAGTGGTTGCATGATGGTGGCCCACGTGAATTGCCAGGACATCAGGAGCCATTTCTGCGAGTTCTTTGACGTGCTCAATCCCTAGGCGCCCCAGCGTCTTCGCCGTTGCTGGTCCAACTCCATAGAGCGCTCGCACGGGGAATTGATTGAGATACTCGCGCACTTCATCTTGGAGCACGACGAAGACACCTGGGCCAGGTTTTACTTTTCCGGCATTGATTGTTGGCTTCGCATCACGAGAGGCAAGCTTGGCGACCAATTTTGAAGGCCCAACGCCAATCCCACAGTTGAGATGAAGATCATCGTGAATCCGTCGTTCGATGGAGCGGGCAATCGTCAGAGGGCTCCCCAGCAGCGATGTCGCCCCGGTGACATCGACAAAGGCTTCATCAAGACCCAAGGGTTCAACGAGGGGAGAATGGTCGAGAAGTATTTCTTTGAGCTCTCTCGAGACCTCCGCATAGCGAGAGATCTTTCCCGGCAGCACAATGGCATCAGGACAAAGCCGTTTTGCCGTCACCATGGGCATCGCTGAGTGAATACCAAACTTCCTTGCCTCGTAGGTGCACGAGGCCACCACTCCTCGCCCACCATCGCCACCAACCAACACAGCTTTTCCCCGAAGCGTGGGGTCGTCCCTCACCTCGACCGAGGCAAAGAACGAATCCATATCTACAAGCAAAATGGCCGGGTGTAACTCTCCCGAACGATCCTCGTGGGAGAGATCAGCCATCGAGGCGAAGGTGGCGAAAGCCCTCGGCCGCCGCTACACCGACCACCTTGCCGTCGCGTATGGCTTGTTGACGAATTGATTCCGCAACCCATTCGAGATCGTCGGAGAGTTGCGATCGATGCGCCGTCACCGCCATTACTTTTTGGTCGATCGTGTCAGTAACGTCAACAAAACAGTCGGCGTCCAAGGTCCCGCTGAGGAGTACGTCGCGCACTTGGTGAGCGGGGCCTCTTGAGGGAAAGTACAACGGCATCGCCGCCGCAGGAGCGACCGCGTCAAGAACAGCGAACCCTCCCGCTCGATGATCTTGGTGGTTGACATAGACCGAACCGAAGAACACGGCTGTGGGGTCGTGGCTGACAACGATCTCAGGTCGAATGGTTCTAATTCTGGCCACTATTTCTTCAATGAGGTTCTGGCGTGATGCCACCTCGCCGTCAGGAATTCCCATCAATTCGACCTCTTGGACGCCCAATGCCTTTGCAGCGTTATGGACTTCATCGGAGCGCGTTGTCATCAAGGTATTCGCGTTGGTGGCAGCGTCGTGGGTTCCCTTGCCACCATCGGTCAGCACCACCAAGTGAACGTCAGATCCTTGAGCCACCCACTTCGCCAACGAGCCTGCGCACGCCACGTCAGCATCGTCGGGATGCGCATAGATAGCCAGAACTTTCGATGGGATGAAGTCGAAGAGCTCGGTGCGGCGTGTCGTCATGGCTTACGCTTTGGTGCGGTCTCTTTCGTCAAGAGACCCACCTCGCGTTCAAAGTCTCCGATATCCTCGAACCCTTTGTAGACCGATGCAAAGCGAAGATAGGCAACATCGTCGACAGCTTTCAGCCGCTCGAGGACGGCAACCCCAACATCTTGAGTACTTACGCCTTCTCCTCGAGCACGCAACGCTTCTTCGACATCAAGTGCCAGATGATCAATAGCGTCTTCGCCCACCGGGCGGTTCTTGCATGCTGAGTTCAACCCTGCGATCACCTTGAGACGATCAAAGGGTTCCCGCTCTCCCGATCGTTTTTCCACAATCAAAGGCATCTCTTCAATGCGTTCGAAGGTGGTGAATCGCTGCCCACAGGCGACGCATTCTCTCCTTCGCCGGATCGATCCACCCTCTTCCGCCATGCGTGAGTCAACGACTCGGTCGTCATCAGCGGTACAGAAGGGACAGCGCACACCTTCACGTTACTTGGAAGAAGTGCCACTTCAAGGGAGAATGACGTGCTCCCCGGCGACAACCTCATGGGATCCCAGGGTTCGAGCCATCTGATTCACCAAGATCCCGGCTCGGGAAGGATTGATATGTTCAGCAATGGTGGCGAGCGTGTCGCCGGGTTGCACCACGTAGACCGACCCATCTGCCAGCCCAGAGGGTGCCCCTCCCGGCGTGGCCTGTCCCGAAACCGTTACCGTACCGATGCTGGTAAGCGGCAGCGCCAGAAGCGTGGCGATCGCCAGCCCGAGGACTCCAATGGTGATCCGCCGCCGCCGGAGCTGTCCTCGACGGCGAGCACTCCGTCGCTCAGCGAGAGGTCGGCCGACCCTGATTGGGGCCTCTGGGCGCAATTCACGAATTGGGGCACAGTGGCGAGCATCGTCACCTTCCCTCGGAGTTACCAGCGTGAGAACAGGTTTCGGCCAGACTAAGTCCTCAGTCTCTGGGCCTCCTATGAAGGGAAGGGGTGCAATTGCCATGATATTTCCTCTTGCTTTCTCTCTAACGACTTCCTCTATCGAACACCTGTTCGACTCTATTCCAGCACGAACAGATGTTCGTGTCAAGGATTAATACGAACAGGTGTTTGATTTCTTTGCTTCCATTGGCTATGTTGTAGCAAACGGGTGTTCGCAAGGAATCTGCCCGCTAACGCAAGGGGGCCACATGGCTGAAGTTTTGAGCGGTAAACGTAGGGAAATACTGGACTTTATTGGATTATGCCTTCGAGAAAGGGGCTACCCACCGTCCGTCAGGGAAATCGGCACCGCTGTGGGATTGACTTCGTCAGCGACAGTTCACAGCCATCTTGCTGTTCTTCAAAAAGAGGGATTCTTGGTGAAAGACCCAACAAAGCCTCGAGCGATGACCGTCCAATATGACCCGACCTTCGGAGCCGCTATGGCTTCACAACCGGTCCGCAGCGTGCCCTTGGTCGGTACAGTCGCTGCAGGAACCGGCGTCTTGGCTCAAGAAAACGTCGAAGAGCTTTACTCACTCCCCGAGGAGTTCACCGGCACTGGCGAGACCTTCATGCTGAAAGTTCGAGGAGATTCCATGATTAACGATGGAATCTTTGATGGTGACTACGTCGTAGTCCGCCAGCAGCCCGACGCTCAAAATGGCGACATTGTCGTTGCGGGCATCCCCGACGAAGAAGCAACGGTGAAGCGGTTCCGTCAGCAAGGTGCCATGATCGTCTTGGTCCCAGCTAACGATGCAATGGCTCCAATGGAGTTCCATGACGAAGATGTTCATATCTACGGCAAGGTGGTTTCTGTCCTTCGCCGTCTCTAAGATCGAACCATGATCGAAGGGATTGCCATCAGCGCGATTGCTGCGTGGTATCTGACCGGCTTGAGCTGGACGGTCGGTCTTGTCGTCTATTCGTCGTTCTCGCGAGTTGGCGAAGAAAGCTGGCAAGAGTTTCATGCCCACCATGCTCGAGCAATCACCTTTGCTGTCGGCCCTGTTTGGTTCCTGCAAGCCGTCGGACTTTCTCTCTGGCTGATTACCATGAATGGCTCGACGTGGGTCACCTGGGCCCTGAGTGCTTTCGGCGCACTCGCCACAGTGGGTCTGACGATTCTGGGCGCCATCCCACGTCACAATCGCCTTACCGCCAAACGTGAGGTATCTGACATTCAAGGACTTCTGTACGTTCACTGGTGGCGAACGGCCAGTTGGACACTCTGCGCCGTGGCGTCAACCGTGGCGCTGTTTATGACCCTTCATTGAGCATGGCCTGAAGGACGCCAGCCAAGGATTCAAGATCGCCAGCGGTGAGACATTCTCCGGAGCGATGGGCGAGGTGCGGATCCCCCGCTCCAAAGTTGGCAGCCGGGACGCCCCGTTCCGTGAAGGTTGCCACATCCGTCCATCCCACTTTCGCACTCACCTCTCCCCCACTCAGTTCAACCAAGCGACCGAGAATGGGGTGGGTCAAATTCGGCAGGGCTCCCGGTGCTGATTCAGTGATCACTATGGAGTCGCCATGCTCGGGATCGAGATAAGGAGCGAGGATGCTCTCGAGCCAGCGAGCCGCATCCTCACCGCTTCGGTCGGGAGCAAAGCGATGGTTGACCGCGATCGTTACCGAACCGGGAACCACATTCAACGCCCGCCCACCTTCAATTGTCACCGCTTGGAGCTGTTCACTAAAAATCACTCCATCGATCGGGACTTCTCGCACGGGTGCTGTTGCGATTGCTTGGAGAATATCGCTCGCCCGGTGAATAGCGTTGACTCCCATGTAGGGCCGAGCGCTATGAGCTTCTTTGCCTCCAAGGGTGATCTGGGCATGAAGTGTCCCTTGGCAGCCAGCTTCTACGAGTCCGGAAGTCGGCTCCCCCAGAATTGCCACGTCGCCGAGAAGCAGACTGGCATCATGCTGAGCGATTTCGTGGAGACCACTTTCACTTCGAGCGATTTCTTCTCGGGCATAAAAAATCCACGTGATGTCTCTACCAGGGTTGGTCAGTGTCTGAGCCAAATGCGTCATCACTGCCAGAGTTCCCTTCATGTCGACAATGCCTAAGCCCGAAATAACACCATTTTTTTCTTCGGCTGGACCATGCTCAAGCGGCACCGTGTCGAGATGGCCAGCAACAATGACGCGTTCAGCTCTCCCCAACTGCGTGAAGGCGACCACATTGTCGCCGATTCGAATCGTCTCGAGGTGGTCGCACGCGCTCAGGAGCGATTCAACCACCCTCGCCAACTCTCCTTCCGACCGGCTGGGTGAGGCAATGTCCACAAAGGACATCGCCAACTCAGTAACGCTGTTCATGTGGCGATACCGTGTCCTCGCAAGACGTCATTCAGCGCGACTTTGTCATGACGCTGCCCTTCGGTCAAATACTCAAGCACCAACACACAGGGCAGGAAAAATTCGCCGCCGGCAAATTCTCTCCGTCGTGAAGCACCAACTGCCACACTCCAGGGAGGTACATGACCTCGAGAAATCTCTTGACCTGTTTGTGCATCAATGACGGGAATCGAAGGGTTCAAAATTGTTCCCGCTCCCAACACTGCACCGCGACCCACTCGTGCTCCCTCGACCACCATGCAGCGACTGCCGATGAAGGCTTCGTCTTCGATCACCACCGGGACCGCATTCGGCGGTTCAAGAACACCACCGATCCCCACTCCTCCGGCCAGGTGAACGTCGGCCCCTATCTGTGCACACGAGCCGACGGTCGCCCACGTATCGACCATGGAACGTTCTCCGACTCGTGCGCCGATATTTACGTAGCTCGGCATCATGATCACCCCAGGAGCTAAGTATGACCCCCAGCGGGCAGAAGCACCGGGAACCACACGGACACCTTGTGCTTGATAGTCGTGCTTGAGAGGCAGCTTGTCGGCGAACTCAAATGGCCCCACCGTCATGGTCTCCATCCCTTGAAGGCGAAACAGTAACAAGATGGCCTGCTTGAGCCACTCATTCACCTTCACGGTGTCGGTGGCTTCGTCCACGAAGGCCACTCGTTCGACTCCGCTGTCGAGGAGCTCAATGGCTTCGTAGACAAGCGACGTGGCCTCTACATCTCCCGCGCTCAGCGAAGAAGCATTGGTAAAGAGTTCACTAATTGATGCGGCAAGAGATCCCATAGGGGTATCGTAGCGGCGCAAGCGCTCGCCTCGGGGCCCTAAAACTCCTGAGAAGATGCCAGGCGCTGTGCCACGAGCTCTAATCGCTCGGTCGGCTGGACCACCGCTAAGCGCACATGCTTGGACCCTGCAGGGCCATAAAGATCACCCGGGGTCACGAGAATCCCGCCTTTTTCTGCCAGTGATCGTGCGAATTCCCAACCGTCGCCCATTGACGCAGGAACCGGTATCCATAGATAGAACGAGCCCTGAGGGACAATTGCCTGCGCCCCCAGTGCGCCTAAGGCTGCAGCCATGATCACAAGACGCTCCTGGTAGCGCACGCGCTGCACCATCACGTGCTCGTCGTCGTCAAACGCCATGGCCCCTGCGGCTTGGACTGGCCCCGCCACCATAAGACCGGCGTGTTGGCGGACATTACGCAAGAAGGAAACAATTTCTCCGTCACCGGCATAAACCCCAGCGCGCACCCCTGCCAAATTCGAACGTTTTGAAAGCGAGTGCACCGCGACAACTCCGTCACATCCAGACTCGAGAATCGTTCGGGGAGGTCCGTCCCACGTGAATTCGCAATAACACTCATCGGAGAACACTGGGATGCTCTGCGAACGTCCCCATCGAGCAGTTGCCTCGAGGTCATCAAGAGAACCTGTTGGATTTGACGGTGAGTTCGACCACAGAAGAAGTGCTCTCTCGGCGATGGCTTCGGGGATGCTTTCGAGATCAAGACGACCATTTTTCAGGGGAACGGGATACGATTCCAAGCCAGCCAGCGTCGCTCCCATGGCGTAGGTCGGATACGAGATCTCGGGATAGAGCACGACGTCCTTGTCGGGTGAGCGCAAAGAGAGGAACTGCGCAGTTGACGCGACGAACTCTTTCGTTCCAACGCATGCAGCGATTTGCTCTTGCGCGAGCGTCACCCCAAATCGTCGTTCCATCCATGCACCTGCTGATTGACGAAAACCATCACTCCCCGCTGATGTGGGATAGCCCCGTTCGCTTCCCGAAGTCGAAAGCGCCGCAATGATCTCCTGCATAGGTGCATCACATGGGGTGCCAATCGAACAGTCAACCAATCCCCCGGGCAGTGCAGACGCAAGTTCTTTGATGGCCGAAAGGCGGTCATAGGGATACGGCGGCGGCGCAAATCCCTGCCTCATGGCGCCACCGCAAATTCAGAGAACTTCGCCTTCCCTGCATCGTCAAGCACGACATGCAGAACGGTCATCTCGTCGTTCTCGTGACTGTCGATCACGTCACCTTCTCGATGGGCTGCTGCGATCAGGTCCCCTCGACCGTGAGGGATGTTGAGTTGCACAACCCGATCGCTGCTTCTGATCCTCTGACCCAAGACGGTTAGTAATTCTTCGATCCCGGCCCCCGTTCCAGCTGAAATAGTGACCGAGCCTTCATGGTCATAGGCCAACTGTTTGGCCTCGTCAGGCGCAAGGTCGGCTTTATTAATCACTAAGAGCTCCGGGACATCACCAGCGCCGATCTCTCGCACCACGCTCCGAACCGATTCCAGTTGGCCCTCAGGATCAGGGGCCGAGGCATCAACGACGTGCAGGAGCAGCTCTGCCAGCCGTACCGAGTCCAGCGTCGACTGAAATGCTTCAACAAGTTCGTGGGGAAGGTTCGCAATGAAACCGACCGTGTCCGTCAGCAGGACTACTTCACCTCCAGGCATGGCGAGTTGGCGAGTCCGTGGGTCAAGAGTCTCAAAGAGTCGATCGGCTGCCGGTACTCCAGCGTCAGTGAGTTGATTGAGCAATGTTGACTTTCCGGCGTTGGTGTAACCCACTAACGCCACATCGTGGCGGCGTCCTCGACTCCTCTGAGAACGCTGCGTAGAGCGAGTCTTCGTGACCTGGCGTAACTCTTGTTCAAGTTTGTGCATCCGGCGGACCAAGCGCCGGCGATCGACTTCGAGTTGCGTTTCACCGGGACCTCGCGTACCGATCCCACCGGCTTGCTGAGAGAGGCCCTGGCCCCTGCCGCGCAAGCGTGGCAGCCGATATCGAAGGAGCGCCAGTTCAACTTGCGCCTTTCCCTCTGGGGAACGAGCGTTTTGGGCGAAGATGTCCAAAATAACGGCGGTTCGGTCAATGGCTGTTCGCCCGAGGATCTTTTGGAGGTTGCGCTGCTGGGCGGGGCTGAGGTTGTTCTCAAAGACCACAGTGTCAATGTCAAGTACCAGACACTGCTCATGAAGTTCCTCAGTTTTCCCAGATCCAATGAACGTGGCGGGGTCTGCTCCGCTGCGGCGCTGGACGATACGGCCCACCACGTCGGCACCCGCCGTCGCCACCAGTGCATGAAGTTCATCGAGAGAGCGATCAAGCGCTTCGACACTCATGCCTGGAAGGACCACACCGACCAAGATGATGCGCTCTCGAAACGTACGATCGATGAGCGTTTGTGGAAGGTATTCGCTCACTGCACCCTCGTCAGGGGGACCAGGAGATCCCCAAGAAATTGAACAGGCCCCGACAATCTTGCACGGTCCCCGTCAAACGAGACGTCCAATACCCCGCCGGGATTCGCCACCTTGACCGTGTCACCCGTGAGGCCCAGTGCTCGAGTCGCTCCTACAGAAGCGACGGATCCAGACCCACATGCCAAGGTTGGTCCCACGCCACGTTCATAGACCACCAAGGCGATACTTTCCTGATTGTGGACCTCGACCCACTCACAATTGATACCTCCTGGGCGCATGGCTTGAAGTGCCTTCCCTGTGCCTTCAAGGTCAATACTCCCAAGTTCATCGACGATCTGGACGCGGTGAGGATTGCCAACCATCACCGTGGCGATGCGCTTATCAAGATCAAGAGCTTCAACGACAACGTCACCCATATCGACCGAGGTCTCTGCCGTCGAACCTTCCGGGTCCGCGCAGGTCACAGCGCGCAGCCCAGAGCCTGTCATGATGGCAAAGGCGCCGCTTGCGACGAGACCAGCTCGCACCGCTGCATGTGCCGCACAGCGCACCCCATTGCCAGAGATCTCTGCCAGTGATCCGTCACTATTGTGAAGTGTCATGGTGAGATCTCCCCCGCCAGATGGACCAGCAAGGGTTATGACTCCATCAGCGCCTAGGCCATGGCGACGGTCCGCAAGAAGCCGAACCTCTTGAGCCGTGAGCTGCACACGTTCTTCAAGATCGATCATGATGAGAAAGTCATTTCCCGCACCCTCATGTTTACTCAGGCCCAACGAGACGGTCTCTTCTTCCACTTCGACAGTCTCTCACTGCACAGCAGTGCCAGGGGCATCAAATGCCGCCAGAACAGCCAAGACTGCTTCATCGGCCGAGTTAACCCACTGAACCCTCGGATCTCGACGGAACCAAGAGCGTTGCCGTCGGATCAATTTCTGCGTCCGGCCGATCGTCGCCTGTATGGGAATTTCTTGGTCGCCGCCCCGCTCACCCCAATCAAGGAACTCCCGATAGCCAATGGCTTGTCGAGCCGTTCGAGAAATCCCTTGAGACCGGTCTGCCAACGATTGCACCTCATCGATAAACCCTTGCGCTACCCATGAACGCACCCGCTCTTCGGCCCGACGATCGAGCTCCTCGAGGTTTATGTCTAGGCCAATTTGGATGATGGGATTCTCTGGATAGGCCTCAAGGCCCGGTCCATATGACGAGAACATTGCTCCCGAACCGTCGAAGACCTCGAGGGCCCGGACCAAGCGCCGGGTGTTCTGTGGATCGATACGTTCTGCCGCCAAGGGATCGTGCTCTTTGAGTCGTCCATAAAGACGATCTCGGCCGGTCTCTGTCTCGGCTTCTTGTTCAAGACGCTGCTTTATTTCGGGGAACTGACCCGGAATATCGAGTTGGTCAATCACAGCCCGGTGGTAGAGGCCGGTGCCTCCGACGTAGAGCGCACGATGACCTCGCTCCGCTATCTGTTTGCTCGCCAGTTGTGCTCGTTCTTGAAACAGCGAGACCGTGCACTCTTCATGGGGATCCAAAATATCAATCATGTGGTGAGGGATCTCTTGGCGAACGGACAGCGGAGGTTTCGCTGTTCCCAAATCCATACCGCGGTAGACCGCCATCGAGTCAACCGAGATAATTTCTACATCCGATTGGAATCGCGCTACCTCGAGCGCTACCGCTGACTTCCCAGAGGCAGTAGCGCCGACAATGGCAACCGCCGGTGACGTCACGTTAGTGAGCCTGAAGAGCCAGTCTGCGTGGCGTGGTGGATTCTGCGAGCAACGAGATGAACCTGCCCTCCAAGTGATGGGGGGCACCACGGGTCACCTCAACCTTGACAAACGCACCAGGAATCGCTGCCTTGGGATCACTGCTTTCAAAATGGATGGGTTTTCCTTGTCGGGTGCGGCCAGTCGTGACCGCAGGGTCCCGTCGACTCGGCCCTTCAACAAGTGCTTCTTCTTGCATCCCAACTCGCAATGAGGCCTTCAAAAGCGCCGATCGCTCGACGACTTGATTCAGTCGCTGAAATCGTTCTGCAATGATCTCGGGGGCGACGAAGTCACCTTCCATGTCGGCCGCTCTCGTTCCTGGACGAGGAGAGAAAATAAACGTGTAGGCACTGTCATATTCAGCGGCTGCCACAACCGCCAAGGTTTCATCAAACTCTTGATCGCTCTCTCCGGGGAATCCCACGATGATGTCAGTCGAAACGCTGAGATCATCGATGGCATGGCGCGCCGCTGCGAGACGTTCGAGATATCGCTCGGCGGTGTATCCCCGGCGCATTGCCGAGAGCACACGGTCTGATCCGGACTGCAATGGCAGGTGGAGCTGATTGCACACCGCGGATACGTGCGCCATCGCTTCGATGGTCTCAGGCCGAAGGTCTTTCGGGTGTGGGCTCGTAAAACGGACCCGTTCGATACCCTCGACTGCCCCTACCCCAGCGAGCAACTCGGCAAACAATGGTCGTCGCTTTGTCAGGTCACGGCCGTAGGAGTTGACGTTTTGGCCCAGCAAGGTGATCTCACGAACTCCTCGCGAGGCCAAGGTCTCGGCCTCGTTGATGAGATCGTCAAAAGGCCGAGAGATCTCTTCTCCCCGCACGGAAGGAACGATACAGAATGCACAGGAGTTGTCGCATCCAGTTTGAATAGTCATCCACGCAGCCCAGGGAACTTCTCGAACGGCATTCAGTGCTGGCGCTCCATGCGTCGCCTCTTCCGGATCTGGACCGTCCAGGATCTCGAGAAGGTTGCCCTCCTCACGCGATCGGCGCAACAGGACAGGGGTGGCCAGCAGATTATGAGTACCTACGACCACATCAACATGGTCGGCTCGTCGTTGAATAGCCTCTGGATCCATCTGCGAAAAACAACCGGTTACCGCAATCTGCATACCTGGACGACGCTCTTTGATGCTGCGGAGATGGCCTAAGTGTCCATAAAGTTTATTGCCAGCATTCTCGCGGATAGCGCAGGTGTTCAACACCACGACGTCTGCTTCTTCGACGTCATCGGTGGGCACCATACCGTCAGCGACCATCAAGCCGGCCAAGCGCTCCGAGTCGTGCTCGTTCATCTGGCAGCCAAAGGTTCTAATAAGGAACTTCTTTGTCACCTTCTCAGTGTAGGGGCCGAGGAAGCTCTGAGATTTCCTAATGAAGCTGGTACAGATCCCGGGCTTCTTCGCCAACCACGAGACCACGGTGATCCGCCTTGAGCGACAGAGCGATTCCTTGGACTCCTTGCTCTTCCAGTGCTTTCAGTGCGTTCACGCGCACACGTTCACCTTCTCCCGGGTTGCAGATACCAAGAAGGCTTGGACCTGCTCCCGACCAACACGATGCCACTGCGCCACTCTCAACGAGTGCGGCGAGAAGCGAAGGAGCCTCTTCAAAGAGTGCTGTCCGATACGGCTGGTGAAGGCGATCTTCTGTCGCTTCTTTGCGCAAGAAGCGATGGTCCGCCAAGCCCGAGAGCAGCATTCCCATCCGACCCAAGTTGAAGATCGCGTCTTCTCTGTTGATCATGTCGGGGAGCGCTTGGCGAGCACTTTTCGTTGGAAGCGTTCGTTCGGGGATCATGACCACAAACTCGATGGTTTCATCGAGGGGAAGTCGGGCCACCTTGACCGATCCATGGATCATCGAGGAGCTGACCAGTCCCCCCACAACACTTGCTGCGGCATTGTCAGGATGACCATCAAGTGCTGCGGCAACACTCAACGGGTCCGGCGATCCAGCAGCTGCCGCTGCTGCAGCTGCCAACGCCGCTGACGAGCCGAGGCCACGGGCCACAGGAATCTGCGAACGGACCGTGATGGCCAGACGATCGTGACCCGCTACTTCAATAGCCACTCGAGCAGCCAGGTGAGTAGCGTTGTCAGAGAGACCCGCTCCTTCTCCTTCACTTCTCACGATCAACGACGCCGAGGGCTCGATCTCTACCTCAACGTAGCGTTCGAGAGCGAGACCCAAGGTGTCGAAGCCTGGTCCCAAGTTGGCGGCACTTGCCGGAGCGCTAGCGATCACGTCTTCACACTACGCGTTGCAGCAAGGTTGGAACGGTCAATTTTTTTTGCGTCACAACGTTGCCACNGACGTGGAACTGAGGCGTACGTGCCGTGACCGTCGCCACCTTGGTGTTTTTAGGCAGAGATCCCGTCACAATCTGCCTACCACTCACCGTGACGCTGATGTGCTGGCCGGGCCACGCTGGCAAGGTCAAAGCCGGCGCTACCACCAGATTCACTGATGATTGTGGCCAGCCCAATGTCCCAACGGGACGTGCCGCCGAGGCCACCGTCACAATATCGATCCCCTTTGTGACCGAAGTCGCGAGGTCAAAGGCTGCCTTGCCTGCTGCGGCCAGATCGTTCGCACCCTTTTGACCGGTGACCGCCGACAGGACCTGAATGGTCTGTCCATCGACGATTTCATTCACCGCCATCACATCGCAGCCTCCTGCCTGGGAAGTGAGTCCAGACTTTATTCCAACCACTCCTTGTGTTCCCAAGAGCGGTTGGTAGGTCGTTTGTGTCCCTGAAACGGGCAAGGTCACCGTCGTCTGCGAGACAATCTGGCTGAAGACGGGATTCTTCATCAGCAATTCCGCCAAGATTAATTGGCTCGCTGGCGTTGAGGTCGAAAGCGGACTGACTCCAGAGGCATCTGCATAGTGGGTTGCATTCATCGCCAGCACAGTTGCCTGAGAATTCATCTTTGCTACAAACGGCGCAAGAGAGCCGGCATCTAACTTGGCAAGCATGTCAGCCAAATTACAACTTGAATGAATCAACGTGCCCTCGAGTAACTGATACTCGGTCAGAACTTCTCCAGCGGTCACACTCGAGACTGCCTCTCCATTGGCGAGATCGAGTTGAGTGAAAAACACATCCAACGCTGTCACCGTATAGGTCGGACCTTGCTCACCGGGCGTCAAGGGGAAATCCTTCAAGACCACCTCTGCCGTCATGAGTTTCGTGACACTGCCGATCGGCACTTGGTTCTGCGCAGGAGAACTCGCCGCTTCTCCAAAGACCGGCACCAAGTAGGCCCCTTCTCCTTGAGATGGCCACGCCACCGGCGTGGCATTGGCCGGGGCGATCACCTCTGCCGGCAGGGCGTTGGTCATCGTTGCTTGAGGAAGCGGGGTCGAAGCCACCGAGATCACGTACCCGGCTAACGCGCCACCCACGAGCAACACCGCAGCTATCGAGGACGTCCTATAGGGATGTCGTCGCCAAAATCGTTTCCTTGATGGTCCGTGCTTCATCGACCGCTGCTACAGAGGTTCGATTTCTTCTGAGGCAATTAATACCTCACGCGCTTTCGAACCAGTAGAAGGCCCGACAACCCCTTGTTCCTCGAGAAGATCCATGAGTCGACCTGCACGGGCGAATCCTACGCGCAGTCGCCTCTGCAGCATCGACGTCGAGCCCATCTGATTGCTAATAACCAAAGCCCTCGCCTGGGCGAGGAGGTCATCATCGTCTCCCGATCCACTCGAGGAGAACTCCAGAGGGTCGGCACTCTGCGAAGGCCCCGAAACGGCGACGATCTCTTCGCGTTGGCCTCCCTGCGCCTTCCAGAAGGCCACCACGGAACGAACCTCTTCCTCCGAGACCCATGGGGCTTGTATTCGACGCGGGACGTTCGACGACGCGGTCAAGAGGAGCATGTCGCCTTTGCCAACGAGTCGTTCAGCACCGGGTTGATCCAAGATGACTCGCGAGTCCGCCAAGGAGGATACCGAGAACGCCATGCGGCTCGGTACGTTGGCCTTGATGACGCCTGTGATGACATCCACCGAAGGACGCTGGGTAGCAAGCACCAGGTGGATCCCCACCGCTCGAGCCATCTGTGCAATACGGACGACACAGTCTTCGACGTCACGGGCGGCCACCATCATCAAGTCGTTTAACTCATCAACCACGATCACCATAAACGGGAGAGGATCAAAGATCTCTTCATCGAGAGGGATTTCTTCAGTGGGCTCTTCTCCAGTAACGGACGCATGAGCTCGGTCTGCAACGGCTTGAACTTCTCTTGCTGCATCGGGTGGCCCTTTCGGTGTCAGTTGACCCGCTCTCAGCGCTTCGTGATAACTCGTGATGTCCCGCACGCCGTGTGCCGCCAAGATGTCGTAGCGGCGCTCCATCTCCTTAACCGCCCAGTTCAACGCGTTCGCTGCCTTTTTAGGGTCAACGACTACCGGTGCCAACAGCTGAGGGAGATCGTTGTACTGCCCCAATTCCACCCGCTTCGGATCGATCAACATGAGTCGTACTTGATCTGGCGTCGTGCGCATCAAGAGCGAGGTGATGAGTGAGTTAATCGCTGAGCTCTTTCCAGCGCCAGTCGCTCCGGAGATCAAAACGTGGGGGAATTCGGCCAATGAGACCATCACCGTTCGCCCGGCGATATCACGCCCGAGCGCCACCGACAGAGGATCAGTTGCTTTTTTAGCCTCGTCAGAGGTCAACAAGTCACCCAGGGTCACCAATTGACGCTGACGGTTCGGTACCTCCACCCCGATCGCAGAACGGCCGGGGATGGGAGCCAGTATTCGGACGTCAGGCGATGCCATGGCGTAAGCAATGTCCTTTGACAAACTCGTCACCCTCGCCACTTTGACACCAGGGCCTAACTCAAGTTCGTACCGCGTGACCGTGGGTCCGACCGTGCAACCCACCAACGTGGTGTCCACCCCATGAGCAATCAGCGCCTCGACGAGATCAGCACCTGCTTGTTCGACCGCTTGTTGGTCATGGCGTTGTGCAGTGCTCTTTTGAAGCAATTTTGCGGGAGGCAGTTTCCACTGCGTCGCACCGCCCTTTTCTCGGCGCGAGGGTTTTGGACTCGTTGCCTGAGCAACAACGGCCGCTCCCGTCATGGGGACTGGCAACTCGTCAGGGACCAAAGGCTCCTGGTCTTCAAACATTTCGACGCCTTCGTCGTCAAGCGCTTCAGAACCAAAGGAGTCTTTCTGCTCGAAAGGATCCGGCTCTTCAAATAAGGGTGTGGTCACCGGTTCTTTCCAGCCAGGGGCTTCAGCATTCTTCTGACGGAACGATGCCCCTGACCACCATGTCAAGAGCACTGACCCGAGGGAACCAAACGCCGACCCGACGCCGACGAGAAAGGTTTTCAGTGGGATGCCCGTACCGATGAGCACCCCAACTAAAAGAACTGCTGCTAAGAAAACGGCTGCCCCCACACTTCCCAATGCACGAGAAAGACTGTGCCCAATGAGCGCGCCGAGATAGCCCCCAGCTTTCGTGAGGTCGCTCCCTGAGGCGCTGAGCGAAGGGTTTGATCCAAAAAGTCCGGCGATCCCGCACAGCGCAACGAGCGACAAACCCCCGCCGATCCAGAGTCTCGTGAGATCCACTTCGTCTCGACGAGCAACCAATAACGCGACAATGGCAATCAAAATTGCCGGGATCAAGAAACGCACCAATCCCATGATGTCGCCCAAGATTCGATCAAGTCCGTGTCCCACGGGCCCGAGGGCATGGAACCAGACTCCCAGGGCGATCAAAATGGCAGCCGTCGCCAATCCCACTGCCGTCAGGTCAACCGCATGCGACGCCAGAATTCCAGGCAGTGCGTCGGATGCCTTGGCCTTGGCCGAGGATCGGTGAGCGGGTTTCTTCCGCTGAGGAGATTGGGAGCGCGATGAAGCCACGATCCCTCAAATCTACCGCCCTCCACCCAACTTTCGGGGGACGCCACAACTCCCTCCTGCTGTACTTCGCTCGTGAAGAACCTCGTCTACCATTGGTTTTTCATGAGCACGTCCGAACGACCGACCGACACCAAGAGTCTTCTTGCTCGTCTCGATGGGGCCGCTGCCTACACCCTGACGTTGACTGATCGGTGGGATGTCAGCCCCTCGCTGGTCGGCATACGACTTGAAGGGGACCTCTCCACTCTTCACCCACTCCCAGGGAACGACCTGATGTTTGGAATACCTGATGCAGGAGGCGATGGCACGTTCCGTCGTCGCTACACCATTCGCTCGATCAATCACGAGGCCGACTCACTTGAACTCTGGGTCGATCGAATCTCTGGAGGGCCAGGTGCTCTCTGGGCTGAAAAGACCCCACTGGGGTCGTTGGTGGAAGCCATCGGGCCTCGAGGACAAGTTGTACTCGACCCCATGGCTGACTGGCACCTGTTTGTCGGGGATCTCTCATTCATCTCCGCTGCCTACGCCATGGCTGAAGCCATCGATCCACCGGGCCAGGCACTCTTCGTTCTTGAGATTCCTGATCCCGCTGATGCTGTCCTTCCTGAGCTTGACGACCACATTGGCGTCACCGTCTGTTTCGTTGAACGAAGCGAGCGCTCGTTGGATGACCCCACGGGGCTCATCCGCAGCCTCGACGTCCTTGAGTTCCCACGCGACGACGGCCACGTCTATGTCGGCGGTGAGCTCCATGTCGTGGCGGCGCTCAAGCACTACTTTGGCGAGCGAGCAATCCCTGCCGATGCGTTACACACGAAGCCCTACTGGCGTTTAGGGGTCTCAAATCTCCCGCACGGCGAGCCGAAAAAAGACTGAGGCTCTATTCGCCCCTAGGTAGCGACGATGACCGGTACGATCATCGGCTTCTGGCGCATCTTGGTTCCGACAAAACGGCCTAGGGCTCGACGAGCCACTTTATTCAAGCTTTCAATGTCATGGGTGCCTTCAGCCAGTGCCTTTTTCAGTGCAGCCGACACTGCGTTCACCGCATCGACAGAGAGCACATCATCATTGACAGGCCCAGCCCAGCCTTTTGTCAAAATCTCGGGTCCCCCGACAACTTTACGCTCATGAAGATCGACCGATGCCACGACCATCACCATGCCCTCGCTCGCCAAGGTTTGACGGTCACGCAAGATCCCATGGTCGACATCACTCGATGCACCGTCGACGTAGAGGTACCCCGCCGGGACTTCGCCGTCTCGCGCAATACCTTTCTCATCCAGGCGAACAACGTCGCCGTCTTCGGCCAGAATGATATTTGAGGTGCCAATGCCCATTGAGCCCGCAAGTTCTGCGTGGTGCAGCAGGTGACGATACTCCCCATGAACAGGAATAAAGTACTCCGGCTTGGTCACGGACAACAATGTTGCGAGTTCTCCTCGGCGGGCGTGGCCTGAGACGTGCACTGCTTCATGAGCTGAGTGGATGACTTCGACCCCTGATCGATGAAGGTCGTCGATGATCCGACCCACGGACCATTCGTTGCCCGGGATGGGGTGCGCTGAAAGCACCACAACGTCTCCTTTTGCCAAGTCAATCCACTTCGATTGTCCAGAAGCCATCAAAGACATTGCCGCCATGGGTTCGCCTTGAGAACCTGTTGAGATCACACATATTTCGCCAGGCGCGAATTTGTCGATTTCGGTGATATCAATCAGGATCCCGTCAGGAACGTGCAGAATGTCGAGCTTGCGAGCAAGTTCAACATTGTTTTTCATCGAGCGGCCCAGGGTCGCCACGCGTCGCTTCGTCAAAACTGCGGCATCGATGATCTGTTGAATGCGGTGCAGATGGCTCGCAAAGCATGCAGCGATGATCCTTTGGTCGGGATGCATCAAAAATACTCGCCGAAGGGTCTCCCCTACCGTGGTCTCCGATGGCGTGAAGCCTGGTTCCTCGGCATTCGTTGAGTCGGCCAAGAGAAGGCGGATTCCATCACCCTGTGCCAACTCGCCGAGACGAGCCAAGTCTGTTCGTCGGCCATCTACCGGGGCTAAGTCAATCTTGAAGTCTCCTGAGTGAAGCACGATTCCTTGAGGTGTGAAGAACGCAATAGCAAAAGCGCACGGCACCGAGTGGGTTACCGGGATGAATTCAACACGGCACGGACCGATTTGAACAACATCGCCATCATTCACCTCGATAAAGTCGGTCTGGTCAAGAAGTCCCGCTTCTCTAATTCGGTTTTTCGCCAACCCCAGGGTGAGGGCAGCTCCATAGATTGGTGCTGCCAGATCACGCAGAAGATAGGACAAACCACCGATGTGGTCCTCGTGACCGTGGGTCAAAACAATGCCGTCAACTCGGTCGGCATTTTCCCGCAAGAAGGTTAAATCAGGAAGGACGAGATCGACCCCTGGCATATTCGGCTCAGGGAACATAATCCCAACGTCAATGACAATGAGCCGCCCGTCGACTTCCAAGCAGGCACAGTTACGACCGATCTCTCCAAGTCCGCCGAGAAAAATTACTCTGACTGGCGCAGTGTCCTTAGTCACGCGTCAACCCAAGTTCCTCCACAAGTTCAGCAGCTGCTGCGTCAAGTTCGGCATCATCTGGGCCCATCGGTAGACGGCACGAACCAACACTCAATCCCATCGCGCGCAATACCGCCTTCGCTGGCATTGGGTTCGGCCAACGCTCCGATGTTTCAAAATCATAAGAACGAGCAAGATCGAGATCAAGCGATGCTGCTCGGTCCAAATCATTCCGGGAAAATGCTGCCAAACAGTCTGCGATCGTGTCGCCAATCCAGTTCGACGCGACTGAGACGACCCCAACGCCTCCAAGGCTCATAAACCCTAAGGTCAAGCCGTCATCGCCGCTGTATAGCTCGAACGAAGAAGGTGCTTGTTCGATGAGTGCCTTCGCTGCCTCGAGATCTCCTGACGCATCTTTGATGGCGACGACATTCGTGTGGCGACCAACAAGCGCCAGTGTGGTCTCCACGGCAATCTTTCTTCCGGTTCTGACCGGGATGTCATAGAGCATGACGGGAAGGGTGGTTGATTCAGCCACCGCAGAAAAATGTGCCGCGAGGCCTGCCTGGGAGGGGCGGTTGTAATAGGGCGTCACCGCCAAGATTCCCGCAGCGCCAAGTCCTGCCGCTTGGCGTGTCAACTCGATTGAGTGCGCCGTGTCGTTGGTGGTTGTCCCAGCCACCACCGGAATGGTGACAGCCCCAGCGACCACTTCGATGAGGGCAAGGCGTTCTGGGTCCGTCAAGGTTGGTGACTCCCCTGTGGTCCCCGCCACCACGAGACCTTCAGAGCCGTGGGCCGCCAAGTACCGAGCCAGCGTGGCTGCGCCGTCAAGATCAAGCGCTCCATTCTCGTCGAACGGCGTCACCATCGCCGTCGACACTCGGCCAAAGCGAGGTGATTCGGTACTCATGACACCCAAACCTAGCAGCGCACCTTTGATGCTTCGAAAGACTCTCGAAAAAGAACATGGGAAATCTCATCCCTGATGACTCACGTTGTCATCTCTCTCTTCGATCAATTGAGTCGACGCCACACTTCTTAGGACAACGGCCGGCCAATGACTTCGCCAATGGAGCGCTCAGTCCTCGCCGTGACCAAGCAATGAGGCTCTTAAACCAGATTGCGCTCCACGGGACTGCCGTCCGCCTCCATATCGACTTCTGCTTCCGTGTCTTCAAAGTCTTCAAAGGCAATGACACCCATCTCTGTGAATTTTTCACGCAGCCAGCCGTCACCGGCATCCAAGAGACCAAGTTTCTTGCAGTTCGGAACGATTTTGCCGAACAGCAAGGCTTGAAAGTCGAGGCGTCCTGGATCTTGCGACATCACTTTGGCGGCATCCTTTAAAGGGACGCCCAAACGGTCATAGATCTCTTGGCCCGGCCATGCGGTCCCGCATACGAACAGCGGCCTCAAAAGCGAATTCTTGGCGCTCACGGATCTCGGCAGCATTGAGTTCAAGGTAAAGCTCTTGAAGCGAGAGAACGCCGAACGCAACGTGTCGAGCTTCGTCAGCCATCACATAACGCAACAACTGCTTCAAGAGGGGTTCCTTTGTCGTTTGATGCATTAAGCCGAAGGCTGCCAACGCCAGACCCTCCACCATGATCTGCATACCGAGATAGGTCATGTCCCAGCGAGAATCGGAAACGATGTCGTCCAGGAGAAGGCCTAAGTGACCGTTCATCTGATAATGCCCCGAGAGTTTCGTATCGAGATAGCGGCTGAAGACTTCAACGTGGCGAGCTTCATCCATGACCTGCGTCGATGCGTAGTATTTCGCATCGATCCAGGGCACCGTTTCGACAATCTTGGCCGTGCACAGCAGGGCTCCTTGTTCGCCGTGCATGAACTGGCTCAACATCCAGTTCTGGTATTCCATGTTCAGCGCTACCCACTCTTTTTCTCCCCACGTGGCCAGCACTGTGCCAGTCATATCGGGGGCAGCCATGGGCCCAGTCGCACCCTCGTCGTAGGCCATCTTGGCCAAGTACTCTTGGTCGACATTCGTATCCCAGGCCAGATCAGTCGATCCGTTCCACTGCGCGTTCTTGGCTTTCTCGTAAAGCTTGTCCAACTTGGGTCGAGCACCCTTTTCGTAGTCCCAGGTGAACTCCGCAGGACAGTGATCGGGCACCAAGTGACGGCCGTTTTCTTCTTCTCGCCCGACCACCTGGAAGATCTCTTCAAAGTCATTGATGTTGTCGCGGCCGATCAACTCAATGTTGGATGCTCTCGGGTCGCTACTTTCGATGATTGCCATGATGTCCCCTTCTACTCTTGATCTTTCAACGCTTCCACACCGGGCAGTACGAATCCCCTCACCAGCGTTCTCACCGATGCTTCGCTCGTGAGATCGACTATCTGATCACGGTCGATGAGGTGTGAAACCATCACCCGCACGGCGAACTCTGCCGCTCGTCGCGACGCGTTGGGCTCAAGCCATCTAGTGAAGAACGGCTCAGCGAATGTTGCTGCTGTAGCGATCGTGTGGTCTAACTGCTCGAAGTTAATAACAGAAATAATGATTTCGGGATCAGTCACCATCATCGTCTGTAACGCCGGATGATCTAAAAGTTGTGTTCCGCCGTGGTGAATTCCTGCCACGAGCACTTCCTCCATCGACTCGGCCGAGCCCATCGCCACAGCTAAGCGAGAGAAGAATCGAGCCAATTCCGTTTCGACGACGGCAGTTAACACGGCTTCCCGACCACCTGGAAAGATGCGATAGAGCGTGGCACGAGAGACTCCTGCTGATGCTGCGATCTCTTCAACCGACGTCTTTTTCAAGCCTTGTTTCGCTAAACATGCCACTGCAGCATCAACAATCAAGATGCGCTTCGGACGGTCACCATTGGGTTGCAAACGAAACTCCCTGGCTGGCAAGGTGAGGATTTGTGCGGATTCAGCCATCACTTGAAACACTATTCCTAAATTTGTCTCATCGTCAACGATGTTGGTTCGGGGAGGATTCCCCCGAGAAATTCAGAGCGCACGAGCCGACGAACCTCCTCGGGATCGTCAAAATTCCATTGCCCCGGTGCACTGATATACGAAAGGACCATCCGAGCCAAGAACTGTCGTGCGTGATCAATATCGCAGCCATCTCGAAGTTCCTCGCGCTCAAGGTAGGGCGTCAAGAACAGGGCGATCTGTTCGCGAGTGGGTCCAGCCTCGGCGACCAAGGTGGGCTCCAACACTCCGGGCTCGCCCCGCAAGATCATCTGGAGCACTTCATGATCAGTGATGGCTTGGTGGGCGACCACCAATCCCGTCTCGATCACTTGTTCGATGGTTTCGCACTCTTTAACTGCGTTATATAAGCGAATAAAAAATCTTCGATATTCCCACGTCACCACTGCACTCACAAGATCATCACGCCCACCAGGGAAGTACCGATAGAGCGTCGCTCGCGAGACTCCTGCAGCCTGCGCTACATCATCCAGTGACGTGGCGCTCAAACCACTGGCGGCCAGACACCCATAGGTGGCCTGAAGAATCGCTTCGCGTTTCTCCTCTTTCGTACTCATTGATCAGTCTGAGATTAAGTGTTCGAGCCCGACCGTAAGACCTGGTCGAGTCTCCACGGACCGTATCGCCAACAAGACGCCCGGCATAAACGATGACCGGTCATAACTATCATGGCGAAGCGTCAGCGTCTCTCCCGGATTGCCAAAAATCACTTCTTCGTGTGCCACCAAGCCTGGCAATCGCACAGAATGAATCGTAACCCCGTCCTCGGTGCGCGCTCCCCTCGCCCCGTCGAGTGAAATCTTGGACGTGGCGTCATGGGGGGCGCCCTTGTCGACCTCAGAGCGTCCTTGGGAAATATGGCGAGCGGTGGCCAGTGCCGTTCCCGAGGGTGCATCAAGTTTCTTGTCGTGATGAAGTTCGATGATCTCTACACCGTCGAAGTACTTTGCTGCGTGTTGGGCGAACCCCATGAGCAGTACTGCACCGAGGGCAAAATTCGCTGCGATCACGACGTTTCCCCCCTTGCCGGCTGCGACACGTACATCGTCGAGGACATCATCACGTAGTCCCGTTGTCCCGACCACCATGTGAAACCCGCGCTCAATTCCTTCCAGGAGATGCCCATTCACCGCATCAGGCGTTGAGAAATCGACGAGCACATCTGCGTCACCGTCGTTGAGTTCACCCAATGACTTTGCTCGCACTAGATCACGCCCTGGAGCCAATGAATCGACGATGGGGTCGATGAGTGCCGTGAGTTCAAGATCTGGAGCACTCTCGATGGCTGCCATCACAGCGGATCCCATCTTGCCCCCGGCCCCAATCACTCCGACTTTGATCATGGGTGAACCCTATCGCTCGTCTGCCCTGCGACGCTTCCTTTGCGCCATCGGCCAGTAGAGGAAGAAAAGAACGAGACCGCCAAAGGCAAGGCTCGACGCGGCCGTGATCGCAGCACCAAGTTTGAGTTGCGGTGCCTGGTAGGAAAACACTACGTTCCACTCCCCCTCTGGAACGGTAATTTGTTGAATGATTCCGTGCTGGGTGACCGACTCGTTGCGGGGTGCCGCACCTTTCAGTGAGGTCAATGTCGCCTTCCAGCCTGGAAGGTACTCCACCGACCGGATGAGCGTTCCCTGTGTCGTGGCTTGAATAACATCAGTCTCCGTTCCGGTAATAGCGGTGGATGACGACACCACCCTTGACTGACTCCCCGTTCCCACGAGAACCACGTGAGGACGAGGGCTGCGAACCAAATGGAATATCTCCAGCCCCCCATCGACCCCTGTGAGTTTCCACGCTTTCCCATCCAGCGCATTTTGGAAACGCCCGTTGAGAAGATACGTATGTCCCGTTGCATCGTTGACACTCGACGTACTCGCCAGGGGCACCAGTGCGTTACGAATGACAAAACCCGCCGCAGAGGGCGCCGTTGGCAAAGTAATTGTCCAGCCCACCGTCGTGCGAGCACTGTGTTGCGTGACCCTTTGGAGCGACCCGTTTGCCTTAATCACCGAAATCTGAAGTCGTTGCCAAGCTTGGAGAGAATGGTTGGTCCCTGACATTTGGATGGTGATTCGTGACAAATTCAGCAAGGTCCCGAAATAGATCGGTCGATTGGGTCGAAGGACCTGTGATGGCATTTGAGGGCAATCTGGAAGAGGAAACTGCTGGTCGACGCGCTCTTGGTACGACTCTTGGTCAGAGGGGAGGGTCTCGGGTGCAAGTTCATAACTCGCCACGGCGATGGCACCAAGTTGGAGTGACGCATACTGACCGTTGACCAGCCCACAGGGGTCCAAGTTATTTTGGAGGTGTGCGGATGTCGCATCTTGATAGGTCTGAGCAATGAGTGACCCGTAACCTTGAATCGATGGAAGGCCAGTGAAGACATTCATGTTCGGCTGACCGAGTGCGGTTGTTTGTGCGTAATTTAAAATGAGCGGATCAACTATTGCTGTGCGTCCAGCCGCGCCAAAGGCCGACGCTGCTGCTGGCGCTGAGGCTTCGGCGGGGCCTGTTGTGAGAAATGCAGCAGAACAGCCAACGGTAAAGAAGGCGACGTCAAGGGCCACAAAGCCGGCAAGTAATCGACCACGCAATCGTGGCTCTCTCCTTGCCCCTTTCGTCAACACATAGAGACAAAACAGAACAACCACCGCATCGGCAAGAAACCAAGCCCAAAGCCCGCGGCCTTGATGGAAAAGGTTCTGATTTGCTCCCAGAGCATGTTCGATTTGATCCGGAATGGTGAGACCCAAAAGAAGCAAAACTCCTGCCAGCACCAGCGGCGACAGGGTCAACCAGATTCGCCACCCGATTAACGATGCCTGTTTACGCCTGCCTGCAATAATCTGTTCGACAAACCATGCGAGGAGTACTGCGCAGGCAAAATCAAAGATGGCAAGGTTCCTGCTGGGCAGCCGAGTCCGGTCAATCAAGGGAATATGAACCATCACATTGATGAACGGAGTGAACTGCCCCCATGAGAACAAGAGGGCGATCGGTGCCATGGCGACGAAAAGACCGAGCCACCTTGGTGCGGACCGGCGAGTGGAGCCGATTAATTGTCCCCCCGCTGCGAACAGCGCAGCAATGCCCAGGAGGCCGATATAGCCGCAGACTTCCGGCAGGTTGTAGTCGGCGAAGTACCAGGGTTGGTGGAAATGAGCACCGGTCCCTCCGAAGAAATCAGGAATGAGCAACATGACGGTCTTCGGGATGCTGAGTGAACCAGATCCCAGAAAGCCCGTCGTGAGAGTAGAGCGTTGCGACAACGTGATAAAGCTCATCCCAGGCAGGGTCTGCATGGCCGAAAGAGCGAGTCCCCACACCATTGCGATCACGAGCGCAATTGCAATAAGCAGACGGCGCCGAATACTCGCTCCAGGCCCCCCGAAGAACACGCAATAGACAAAAGTAATGCCACCCACAAGTTCAAGATCCGCAAAGGCTCGTGGCTCGCCGGTAAGAAATGTCATGGCCGCAAACAGAATTAATGAGGACAGCGGCCACCGTGCAACGAAGACGACATGATGGAGTGCGCTCCCCTCTGGGAGCTGGCGCATTTTGGAGGTCATCATCAACATGCCGAGGATGATCCAGGGCATCCAACCTTGTCCCTGAATGACCGCTAAGTGAACCAACTGAACAGCCATCATTCCCATGAAGGCATAGGAGATTGCTCCGAGGAATGAAGCCCGTGGACCCATGCCGAGCCAACGGGCCAAGACGTAGAGCCCTAGGCCAGCTGCTACATAGCAAACGGCGACATTGATGACCCATGCCACCATTCCGGGCAAGAACACAAAGAACCATGTCAGCGGATAGAGCGATCCTGCGTTCAGACCTCCCAGTAACGGCGTGCCTGAGAACGCCAAGGTGTTCCATTGAGGAAGATGGCCATGCGCCAGGATTTGGCCCGACAGTTCTCGCAGGGGGAAGTTCTGGCTCTGGTTATCACCCGAGATCGGCGGATGGCCGAGCAGCGAAGGAACGGAGTAGTAGACGAGAGGAATAAGGGTGAGTAGCAACGCAGCCCATCGGTCTGATCGACTCAAGTTCCGATAAAATGACCGCACACCGGCTTTCTCCTCGAGACCCATCACTCCAGCTGGCGCGCTGTGGTCGATCCCCCCCGCACGGTTCATAGAACCCCTGATTCCTCTCTCTTCCAGTTACCTTGAACGACGACTCGCCCCCGCCAAGACTAAGGCAGGAGTTACCCCGCCAAGGGTCTCCCTATGCCAAAGGGGCCTTGGATGAACGCAGTGACCCAAGGCCCCTCTTTTTGACACCCGCAAATGACGGGCAATCCTTCTCTGGCGTTAGCGGCGTCGAGGTCGATTATTCCCTCGACGACCACCACCATCATTACTTGGCGATGGTGCGCCTGGGCCTAAGTCCCCAAGCTCTGCTTCGAGCTCCGCTTCAAAAGCGTCTTCAAATGAAGCAGTCGCTGGCTTCTTCTCACGAGGTGCCTGAGCAGGACGCTCAGTCGGCTCGTTCCCACCGGTCGATGACGATGATGCGCCACCGGTCAGTGCCAAGGAGACTTTGCCTTGTGGGTCGATATCTTCGACCTTGACTTCAATGGCTTGGCCAAGGTCAAGAACGTCTTCGACTTGGCCGACACGTTTGCCATCAGCGAGCGCCGACATCTTTGAAATGTGGAGCAGCCCATCGCGTCCTGGAAGAATGCTGACGAACGCACCAAACTTCGTGATGTTGACGACCTTGCCTTGGTACGTCTCTCCAACTTCGGCCGTCGGTGGGTCCAAGATCATGGCGATTCGACGTCGAGCTTCCTCAACCGCATTTCCATCCTTGGCTCCAATGGTCACCGTTCCAACAACACCGTCGTCGTCAACGGCGATATCCGCACCGGTCTCTTGCTGCAGGGTGTTGATGACCTTGCCCTTTGGTCCGATGACCTCACCGATTTTGTCGATCGGGATTTCAATGGAGACGATCTTCGGCGCTGATGCACCGACATCACTACGTGGTTCGGAGATGCACTCTTCGATCACTTTCAAGATCTGCAGACGAGCGTCCTTTGCTTGCATGAGCGCTTTGCTCAGAACGTCAGCGGGAAGTCCATCAATTTTTGTGTCGAGTTGTAGTGCGGTCACCGCATCAGCAGAGCCAGCAACCTTGAAGTCCATGTCTCCGAAGGCATCTTCAGCGCCAAGGATGTCGGTCAGGGTCACGTACGCATCGCCCTCATGAACGAGGCCCATAGCAATTCCAGCAATTGGTGCCTTGATGGGCACGCCAGCAGCCATCAACGAAAGTGTTGATCCACAGACTGACGCCATCGAGGTTGAACCGTTGGACGCCATGATGTCGGACACCAAACGCAAGGTGTAAGGAAACTCTTCTTGGGTTGGGATGACCGGGAACAGTGCTCGTTCTGCCAACATGCCGTGGCCGATTTCTCGACGCTTTGGTCCACGCATAAAGCCCGTCTCACCAGTTGAGTAAGGAGGGAAGTTGTAGTGGTGCATATAGCGCTTGGTCTCGTCAGGCGTGATCGTGTCAATCAGCTGATTCATCCGAGGCATACCCAGCGTGGTGACGTTGACGACTTGCGTCTCACCACGTTGGAACAGGGCAGATCCGTGTGCTGTGGGGAACAGATCGATCTCAGCAGTCAACGGACGGATATCCGTCGTCGAGCGCCCATCGATACGGACCCCTTCGTCGATGATGCGCTTGCGCACCAACTTCTTGGTCAGCGAACGGATCGCTGCCTTGACCTCACCGGATCGCTCAGCGAATCGCTCTTCGAGTTCAGCGATGATCTCAGCACCCGCAGCATCAAGTGCAGCATTGCGCTCTGCTTTCGAGGTCTGGACGTTGGCGATCGCCAGCTTTGCGCTGCCCACTTCTTCAACGGCCGTGAAGACATCGTCACCGTAGTCAGTGAGAGTTTTGAACTCCATGGGCTGGATCGGTCCGCGTTCTGCGGTGTACGCAGCCACGAGTTCACGCTGCAGGAGGATGGATTCGAGAATCCACTTCTTCGATGCTTCAAGACCAGCAGTCAAGACTTCTTCGGTCACCTTCGGCGCACCAGCGGCATACATATTGAAACTGCCTTCGGTTCCGCCAGCTTCCACCATCATGATGGCAACATCCGCGTCAGGGCCTTCACCCAATGCACGACCTGCAACAACGAGTTCAAAGGTGGACTCGTCGCCCTGATCGAACGTGGGATGAGGAATCCAGGTTCCGTCGGTTGTGTACGCCACACGGACAGCGCCAACGGGGCCGTCAAACGGGATGCCCGAAAGCATCAACGCCGCCGACGAGGCATTGATTGCCAAGACATCGTGCGGGTTGACCTGGTCTGCTCCGAATACTGTTCCGACAATGTGAACTTCGTTGCGGAAACCTTTAGGGAAGGATGGACGCAGTGGTCGGTCGATAAGCCGACAGATCAAGACGGCCTGATCTGAGGCCTTGCCCTCACGTCGGAAGAAGGATCCAGGGATCTTTCCGGCGGCGTAGGTACGCTCTTCAATGTCCACCGTCAACGGGAAAAAGTCAGTTCCTTCTCGGACGTTGCGGGCGGCAGTCGCCGTCGCCAGGACAATGGTGTCGCCGATACGTGCCTGAACAGCTCCGTCGGCCAGGCTGGCCAGTTTGCCAGCTTCTAACGTTAATGTGCGATCGGTCCCGGTTATCGGTCCGCTCACGCGAATGGCNTCTGCCATAGTGCTCCTTGATTGTGTAAGGGGCATTCTCACTCCGGTTCCCAGTTGTCAGTCTCTCGGAACAGTGTCCAAGGAACCGGCGACTGGCAGCCGAACCAATGAGAAGCCCGTCTCTGATGTGTTCTCTTCTCTTGAACCTCAAGAGTTGAGAGGGTCCTCGCTATCGGCGGATGCCGAGCTCGGCGATGATTGTGCGGTAACGCTCAACATCGTTGTCTTTCACGTAATCCAAAAGGCGGCGACGGCGACCGATCATCTTCATCAACCCACGTCGGGTGTGATGATCATGCTTGTGAGCTTGTAGGTGCTCGGTCAGATGTGAAATTCGAGCTGACAGCAGGGCAATCTGAACTTCAGGGGAGCCAGTGTCACCTTCGTGAAGTTGAAACTTCTCGATAATTGCTTTCTTTTCACTCATACGTCGTCATCCTCTTTGATGTTCGGAGGGAACGGATCAACTGCATTTGCAGCTGAACCACATCGATGGCGCCGAAAACAATCAGCGAAACCGTGCCCTCTCATCGTAGCAGGCGGGCACGATGGCCCATTCCCTCCGAAATTTAGGGATTTGAAGGCTTCCAACTGCCCGGCCCTGCACAGATTTCGGCACTTTGAGCAACGTCAATGGCCATTTGGGCCTTGAGCGAATCAATGCCATCAAACTTCTTCTCTTCTCTCAGCAGTTTCGTGAACGAGACCCTTCCCTGCGCACCGTAAAGGTCCCCCTCAAAATCCAATAAGTGGGCTTCAACGAGCGGCTCGTGGGGTTGTTCGTAAAACGTTGGTCGTCGTCCGACCGAAATTGCTGCGGCAATCGGTCCGACGGACCCATCTCGGTACCAGCCGGCGTAGATTCCCACTCCCGGGACTGCCAGATAGTCCGGGACAGCCAGGTTGGCCGTCGGATATCCCAAAGCGCTGCCCCCTCGCGCATCGCCGTGGATCACTTCTCCGGGAACCTCGTGCGCTCGGCCGAGTAGTTCGTTCGCCTGAGAGACGTCGCCAGCAAACAACAACTCCCGGATGCGCGTCGAGGAAACCACCCCACCTTGTCGTTCCTGGAGTGGAATACCCGTAACAGAAATTTCCAAACGTTCGCCTACGCTGCGCAAAAGGCCGACGTCGCCTTTTCGATCCTTGCCAAAGCGGAAGTTCTCACCTACGAAAATGGAATGAGCCCCCAGCTGTTTCGCCAAGATCAGTTCAACAAACTCGACAGGGTCTTCATGAGACCGTTCGGAAGTGAACTCAATCACCGCAACAAGGTCCACACCCATTTCAGCGAAAAGTTCGAGACGACGTTCGAGGGTGCAAAGCATTTTTGGCGTTTCATGGGGACGCAACAGCGCAGAGGGATGACGATCGAACGTCGCAACCACGGACTTCTTCCCTAGTGAGCGAGCAGCATTGACAACTTCCCCAATCGTTACTTGATGGCCCTTATGGACACCGTCATAGACGCCGACGGTCACAACAGTGCTGTGGTCAGGTAGGGCCGGTCCCTGTAGATCAACGAGTTCCATCTTCTTTAAAATCTAATCTCTGGCCATGGGGGCTTGAGCCCCTTTGTCTTCATCGAGGGCNGGCGGTGCTACCAGGACGACACTTGGCTTCACTCGGTCCACGCCGTGGCGTTCATAGATCGCTAACAGATCCCCATTTGGGGCAGTGAATCGAAAAGGACCCTGGCGTTGCCCGTCGTACTCCTGACGAGAGAAAACGGCTCCTTGACAGACGCGCAACACGTCCTCGTCGGTTACCGACACGTCTTCCAGGCCAATGAGTGCTTCATTGAGCGAGAGCATGATCCCACTGTCTTCGAAATTCCCTTCCCGAGCTGCTTCCTCTATCTGCTCAAGTCGATGAGCCTGATCAAGCGAGAAGGTGCCGATCCCCACGCGCCGCAACGAGGCCATGTGGGCTCCCCCGCCGAGCAGGCGACCGAGGTCATCAACCAGACTCCGCACGTAGGTTCCCGTTGAACAGGTCACGGCAAAACGATAGAGAAGAGGGCTCTCGGTTGGCTCCACGATAAAGCGCTCCACGCTTACGGGTCTCGGAGCACGTTCAATTTCAATACCCTCTCGGGCAAGTTCATGGAGTCGTCGCCCCTCCACGCGAATCGCTGAAACCATCGGGGGTACTTGCATCAAGTCACCAGTCAATTTCATCGTCGCTGCGACCACCTCGTCTGACGTGACATGGTCCATGACAAAAGTGGCCACCACCTCACCGTCAGCATCAAGCGTGGTAGTCGTTGAGCCCAACTGCAGCGAACCCTCGTAGTACTTTGTCGATGTTTGAATAAAGCGAAGTAACCGAGTTGCGCTTCCGAGTCCAATAATCAAAACACCCGTGGCCGAAGGATCCAATGTTCCCGCATGACCGATGCGACGCTGACGGAGCACCCCACGAAGTTTCGCCACCACATCGTGGCTGGTCCACCCTTCTTCTTTATCGACGACGACGAAACCTGTTGGGCCGCTCGCCGACCCTCGCCGTGCCACTACTCCTCGAGGGTGTTGTCATGAAGGCGTCGCAACACTTCGTCGATGCGTGCGCCCTCTGTCACTGCTGGATCTAGTTCAAAGGAAAGTTTAGGGGTCCTCTTCATCCGAGACTGCTTCCCGACTGCGCTTTGAATCTGAACCCGTCGCTCATCCAACGCTTCAGCGGCTTCTTCTGAAAGTGAGCCGAGAAAAATAGTGGCGTGCCGAAGATCGGCTGCCGTTGCGACATCCGTCACAGTCAGCAGGCGGAGACGCTCATCGGCATCGGCCAGTCGTTCTATTTCTTCGGCGACGATTTCTCGCAGAAATTGGTTTACTCTCCGAGTACGAGGGAAGCTTGCAGCTCCTCCATACGCACGATCATTTGAGCGACGAGCCATAGCGATTAAACCCGAGGAATCTCTCGCTCCTCATAGGTCTCGATGATGTCGCCTTCCTTGAGATCTTGATAGTCGGTGAGACCAATCCCGCATTCGAAACCTGAGTGAACCTCACGAGCGTCATCCTTAAAGCGACGCAAGGAGTTGATCGCTCCCTTCCAGATGACGGTTCCCTCTCGCAGGAAGCGGACCTTCGAGCCACGGGTAATCGTTCCCTCTCTCACCATGCAACCGGCAATCGCACCGATGCGAGGGACACGGAAGACTTCGCGTACTTCAGCTTCACCGGTGACAACTTCCTCGTACTCGGGAGCGAGCATGCCCAGCATGGCCGCGTCGATGTCTTCAATGAGCTTGTAAATGATTTCATACGTCCTGATCTGGACTCCTTCAAGGGTTGCCGTATCTCGGCTTCGCTTGTCAGGTCGGACGTTGAATCCGATAATCGTGGCGGTTGATGCCTTGGCAAGTTGGATGTCGTTCTCGTTAATCCCACCGATTCCCCGACGGACGAAGGAGAGTTTCACGTCGTCACGTTCAAGTTTCTTCAAACTTTCGGTACAAGCCTCGAGAGAACCTTGAACATCTGACTTGAGCACAATATTGAGGGTGGCCGTCTCTCCTCGTTGTATCTGATCGAAGAGATCTTCCAATCGGGCTCCCGCTGCGGACGGTGCCGGAAGATGCCCTGAAAGTCGCATGCGCTGGGCTCGTGCTTCACCCAAGGTTTTGGCGTGGCCAAGGTCTGTTGCGGTACGAAGCTCATCTCCCGCTTGCGGAGGTTCGGAGAACCCGAGTACCAACACCGGTGTCGACGGTCCAGCTTCTTTGATCTGTTCGCCGTGATCATTAATCAGGGCCTTTGCTTTCCCCCATGCGGCACCAGCGACAATCGAATCGCCAACACGCAGGGTTCCCCGCTGGACGATCACCGTGGCAACAGGTCCTCGGCCCACCTCCAAGTTGGCTTCGAGAACGCTTCCTCGTGCTCGACCTTCAACGGGAGCGATGAGTTCTTCAACTTCAGCGACAAGAATCAACTGTTCGAGCAGGTCTTCAATGCCGGTGCCTTGAAGCGCTGAGACTTCCACCACAATCGTGTCGCCACCCCATTTTTCGGGAACGAGCTCATGCTCGGTGAGTTGCTGAAGGACTCGATCGGGGTTCGCTTGCTCACGATCCATCTTGTTAATGGCCACAATGATGGGTACGTCGGCTGCCTTGGCGTGATCAATGGCTTCCACCGTTTGTGGCATGACGCCATCATCAGCCGCCACAACCAAAATCACGATATCGGTCACCTTGGCTCCACGGGCACGCATCGCCGTGAAGGCTTCGTGGCCTGGGGTGTCGATAAAGGTGATCGGGTGACCCTTCCACTCCACTTGATAGGCCCCAATGTGCTGAGTAATTCCTCCAGCTTCACCAGCGACAACATTCGCTGAACGAATTTTGTCTAACAGCAAGGTTTTCCCATGATCAACATGGCCCATGACGGTCACCACGGGAGCTCGAGGAAGTGACTCTTCGACTTCCTCTTCTTCCTCTTCCTCAAAGAACTTCGCCAACAGTTCAGCCTCTTGTTCTTCGCCCGGGTCGACAAGGCGTACGTCGGCGTCGAGTTCAGCAGCAAAGAGTTCAATCATGTCGTCGCTGAGGGACTGGGTCGCAGTGACCATCTCTCCTTGAAGGAGCAGGAAGCGGATGACATCCCCCGCCGAGCGATTCAACTTGGCTCCAAGATCACGAGCTGTCGATCCTCGTTCAACGATGATTTCGCCTTCGGGGACAGGTGCCGTTGACGGGCTGTACGCGGTCAACTGCGTTGGTTCCAGCTCTTCCAAGTTTCGACGACGCCGACGAGATTTCCTCTGAGGCGGACGCTGCCCGCGTCCCCCGGGTCCTCCGCCACGCGCTGCAGGAGGTCCTCCGCTGGGTGCTGCTGCCCCGCCACGGCCGCCGGTAAATCCACCTGAACTCGGCGGTCCCCCAGCGCGTGGCCCACTAAAGCCACCGGTTCGTGGTGGGCCCCCGCTGGGACGCGCACCCGGACCAGATCCTGCAGGTCGATTGGCTCCCGGAGCACCTGGGCGACGGATATTGGCCGGTGGTGGTGGGATGGGCTTTCCAGAGCGACTGGTCGGAGGAGGTGGAATTGGTCGGCCCGTTGTACTTGTTGGCGGCCGCGGAGGAGGCGGTCGACGAGACAGGTCCGTTCCTTGGGGCCGGGTTGGCGCCGATGACGGTGGCGCAGTTGCTGGCGGCCGCGGAATCGTTGTCTCTTCCGTTGTCGTCGGGGGTGTCTCCGCCTGCGGACGTTTCTCAACAACAGGTGCCGTTCGCGCCGAGCGGACAAGACGCTTCGGCGCTTCTTCTCCGGTCGGTTCAACTGGTGCGACCGCTTCTACGGCCTCGGGTTCTACGGCCGTTGGCGCAACAGTTTTTGTTGCTGCGGCAGCTTTCTTAGCCGGGGCTTTCTTGACTGCTTTGGTGGCTTTGGCGGCGGGCGCTGGTTCTTCGGGAGAAACGTCGCGACGAAGCCCCTCGGCGTCGGCCTTGCGGCGGACACGATCAGCCTGGGCATCCTCAATTGACGATGAGTGGCTCTTGACGCCAATCCCCAACGAAACAGAGAGGTCAAGGGCCTCTTTGTTGGTCAGGCCTAGCTCTCGGGCCAATTCATAGACGCGTATCTTCTTCGGCAAATTTTCCTCAGTGTCTCACTCTTCGTCATCCCCTCACGGGTGATGAACCTCTATTCTCACACATTCGAACCTCTTGGCTCACCGATTCAGGGAGTTTCCTTCTATAACAAGGGCACCAATCATCGCTGCCATTCTTCCTTTTTCCCCTCGCAGGGGCCTCCGCAAGGCCCGAGAGAGGGAATCTGCCGCAATCGCTCGAGCGACACACTCTTCGCTCGGGCAGAGCCACGCTCCCCTTCCAGGAAGTGAACGACCCTGGGCCAACTTTCCCGACGGCAACAGCACCAACCGGCGAAGTTCGCCCTCATCCCTGCGCTGGCGACAGCCCACGCAGGTGCGCTGAGGCGTTATGCGTTCTCCCCATCGTCAGCGTCATTGACGGCGGTGTCGGTCGCTACTTCTGCTTCTGGGGTCTCGGTCACCGCATCATCGGTGATTGGAGTTGCCTCGTCAGATTCACTTCCGCCTTCGGCCCACTGCTGCGCCGAAAGTTCATCGCCGCCTTCTGCCGGCTTCCAGACTTGTGTTCCGGTTTCGTCGGTGATCCACTCACCCTCAGCCCACTCTTGACCTTCCATGCCTGATTCTTCTTCAAGTTGACTCTCCGACTTGATGTCAATGCGCCAACCGGTCAAGCGCGCAGCCAGGCGAGCATTCTGTCCTTCTTTCCCAATAGCCAGTGAGAGCTGGTAGTCATTCACGATCACCGTGGCAGTGCCAGAGGTTTCGTCAAGAAGAACCTCACGAACGCGCGCAGGGGCCAGCGCATTTTGAATCAATTCGACCGGATCGTCGGAGTAAGGAATGACGTCAATGCGTTCCCCGCGCAATTCATTTGTGACCATTCGCACCCTGCTTCCACGAGCGCCCACGCAGGAGCCCACAGGATCAATGTGTGCGTCATTAGACCAGACCGCGATCTTGGTTCGGTGACCTGGTTCACGGGCGGCTGCTCGAATCTCAACCACGCCCGAGGAAATCTCCGGGACCTCGAGTTCAAAGAGGCGCTTCACCAATCCAGGATGCGTGCGGGAGACGACAATTTGAGGCCCTTTTGCTGTTTTTCGGACTTCAACGATGTACGCCTTGAGCCGAGCTCCGTGTTCATAGCGCTCGTAGGGGACCTGTTCAGCTTGAGGAAGGAGGGCTTCCACTTTCCCTAAGTCCAACAAGGTGTAGCGGTTGTCGGTCTGTTGAACGATTCCAGTGACGATGTCGCCTTCACGGCCGGCATATTCGTCATATTTCATGTCTCGTTCGACTTCACGAATTCGTTGCATGATGACCTGCTTGGCCGTCTGCGCGGCAATTCGCCCAAAGTCGTCTGGGGTGTCGTCCCACTCGCGAACCACTTCTCCCTCGGCGTTGAGCTCTTGACCGTAGACGCGAATCTCTCCGTTATCGGGGTCAATGGTCACCACTGCTTCTTCTGCTGAATCAGGGAGCCGCTTATAGGCCGCAACTAGTGCGTTGGCGAGCGCGTCAAGCAGGGTGTCGACGGAAATTCCTTTGTCGATCGCAATTTGGCCCAATGCGTCTAAAAACTCAAAGTTGGTGGTACTCATGATGTCAGTATCCTCTCGTGCACGACGGGTGATTTTGCGCGGGATCGTGCAGATCCGCCACGCGATGGTGAAGGTTTGCCAAGCGGGGCCCATTGATAGACCGTGCGAGCGCGTTCGATTTGACCAAGAGGAATCTCGTAGTCTTCCCCTGAATCGCTGTGCACGTAGATCTCTTCGCTGCCTACGTTGACCAAGACGCCATCAATACGGCGTTCGAAGCCGGAGTCAGGGGCAGTCTTGATGGTGACGTGCTCGTCGACCGCTCCGACAAAATGTGCATGGGTACGAAGCTTGCGCTCCACACCTGGACTGGTCACTTCAAGGGTGTAGCGACGATCCATCGGATCGTGATCATCGAGGTAGTCCGATACGCCGTGATTTGCGGCCGTTAGATCTTCTACGGTTACCCCTTCGGGGCGTGTCACGGTGACCCGGACGAGNCCATTGGTGATCTCAAGATCGTGGAGGGTGAGGCCGATTTCCTGGAGAATTCCTTCGAACGGCGCGGTGAGGTCATCGGTTGTCATCCCCATCTCGCTGTCACCTCCTTGTTACTGCCCACACCGGTCCCATTAGCTCCTAGGGGCACTAACAACAAGGAGCGCGGGCCCAAGCCCACGCTCCACCGAAAGTACACAAACCAACCGGACTGGCTCTTTAGTGTAGCACTCAGATTCTGGCCCTCAGGAAGCCTTTTATGAGGGGAAAACGTCCCTACTCAGCCAAGCGCCGGTGGATTTTCTCAATCTTTACTGAGGTCTGATTGGCATCGCTCCCCTTCTCATCAAGGAGAGCCGCACGATCTGCTGCGGCTTCTGCCTCGGCTGATTTGTCTGCCGCGGCCAGTCTGGCCTCCACTCCTTCGGCCACAAGGCGCTCGGCTTCGTCAACGAGGGCAGCAACCATTTGATCTTCAGGTACGACGCGCACGATCTGGCCTTGGATAAACAGATGTCCCTTCTTGCGCCCGCCGGCGATCCCAAGATCAGCATGTTTCGCTTCACCGGGTCCGTTGACAACACAGCCCATGATCGCCACTTGAATCGGCAACCCGCGCCCTTCGAGGGCCGCCTGTGCTTCTCGAGCTATGGCAATGACATCGACTTCGGCTCGGCCGCAACTCGGGCACGCAATCAAGTCAAGATCTTTTCGTTCCCTCAGTCCCAAAGCCTCGAGGAGCTGACGACCGGCTCGCGCTTCCTCGACGGGATCCGCCGTGAGTGAATAACGGATCGTGTCACCGATGCCTTCGGCAAGCAGCGTCGCAATCCCGGCAGTTCCTTTGATCAACCCTGCTGGGGGTGGACCGGCCTCAGTCACCCCAAGGTGCAGTGGGTAGTCAAATCGCTCTGATGCAAGTCGGTAGGAAGCGATCATCAAGGGTACCGACGATGCTTTTACGGAAATTTTCACATCATCGAAGTCGACCTCATGGAAATAACGCAGTTCAACTTCAGCCGACTCAACGAGCGCCTCTGGAGTTGCCCCGCCGTGCTTCGCTGCAATGTCAGGGTGCAGAGATCCGGCATTCACCCCAATTCGAATCGGCACACCGCGATCTTTTGCTTCCGCTGCGATCTGCTTGATCTCTTCGGGCTTGCGCAAGTTGCCAGGGTTTAAGCGAAGACCTTGGACTCCCGCTTCGAGGGCGGCGAACGCCATCTCTTGGTGAAAGTGGATGTCAGCGATAATCGGAACGGGCGAACGCGGAATGATGTGCGCCAAGCCTTCGGCGGCGGCTTCTTCGTTGCACGTGCAACGAACGATATCTGCTCCTGCTGCGGCGAGTTCGTAGATCTGTTCCAGCGTTCCCTCTACGTCTGCGGTCTTCGTCGTCGTCATGGACTGCACGCTGACCGGTGCACCACCACCAATCTTGACGCCGCCGACGGTGACTTGGCGCGTTGTTTGCCGAGCAGTCAAGAGTTCTTGTGGGGTCTGCATACTTCTATTCTTCCTCAGAATCGCGGCTCATCGGAATGGGTTCGCTGCCGGATGCGTGACATCGAGATACATCGAAGAGACCACAAGGATCAATAACAGCCCGACGAATGCGTAGACCACCGGCATCATCTTGGTGACGTCGGCTTGGTAGCGAGGCTTCCCCTTGCGGGTGCGAATCCACTCATATGCGGCGATAACCACGTGGCCACCGTCAAGTGGCAACATCGGCAACATGTTGATGACACCAATGAAAATATTGATCGAAATGAATACTTCGACAAAGGTCAACATTCCTGCTTGGACGCCTTGAGTGGCGGTCCGCACAGCACCGATAATCGATTCGGGGCGTGACGCTTGCGCCGCGGCTGGCGACGAAGCGGTCGGCGGATTCGCGACCGCCCGGGCATAGTTCGTCAAGCCTGTTGGAGAGAACAGGTGAGTAATCCCTGTTACCGCTCCCACCGCGGCTTGGCGCACCACGGAACCTGACTGCACAATTGCGTTCAGCGGACTCACGGTGGTCGTTCCTTCAGCGAGTTGTACGCCGACAAACCCCTTTGCGGGTCCATCTTTCGGTGCGAGCGGAGCGCCGTTCAGCGAGACAGTCCGCCCATCAAGGGGGGTAATCGTCTTCGTTGTCGTAATGCCATTCTTCTCGACGGTAATGGTGATGGGTTTATTGACGTTGTTGCCAACTGCATTGGTCAGCACGGCATCAGACGTCACCTTGATACCGTTCACGCTCACGATTCGATCTCCTGGCTGAAGGCCGGCTTTCTGGGCAGGCGTCATGACCGTAGGGCCAAGATTTAAATAACTCTGAACGGTCACCACCGAGGCATCAGGACGACCAATCAAGGTCAACGCAAGAAACGCCAAGACGAACGCCAAGACGAAGTGCATGAATGATCCTGCAGAGGCCACCAGAATGCGTTTCGGAAAGGCTTGGTTGCGATATGCCCGAGGTTCGTCACTTGGATGCACTTCTTCGGCGCTCGTCATTCCAATAATCCGTACGTAGCCTCCTGCGGGGATGGCCTTAACGCCATATTCGGTCTCGCCGCGTCGCATCGACCAAAGGCGAGGTCCAAAACCGACAAAGTACTGCGTCACTTTCATCCCCGACCACTTTGCGGTGGCGAAGTGACCCAACTCATGAAAGAGCACCATAAACATCAACGCCGCAATCACCAAGAGGAGATCCTGGGCGCCGAACAGAAAGAATGTCCCAACAATCAAAGACAACACCACAAGAAGTCGAATCAACCCAGGGACGTCGAGCGGGGAGGGAGCCTCACGATCAATAATTTCCTCGGAGACGTCGGGCGTCTCGATGATGTCGGTCATCTCTCTATTCTCGCGGCCACAATGACGTTTGTGACGTCACGGGCTCGGCCATCAGCAGCCAAGACTGCTTCCAGGGAGTCAAGAGGGTCAGATTCATACTGTTCGAGGGCCATTTCCACTACTTGGGCGATTTCATTCCACGCCAGGGCGCCCGCCAAAAAGGCTTCGACGGCGATTTCATTTGCCGCACTGAGCCACGCAGGTGCGGCTCCTCCGACGCGACCCGCCTCATAGGCCAACGATAAGCATCGGAAAATCTCCGGACGTGGAGGCTCAAAGGTCAACGACAATCGGCTGCCGAAGTCCAGCGAGCCGTAGGCCGCAGCGAGTCGTTCGGGGTATCCCAAGGCGTAGGCAATTGGCAGTCGCATGTCGGGCTGCGACATCTGCGCCAACGTACTGCCGTCGACCAACTCCACCATTGAGTGCACGATTGACTGAGGGTGAATCACCACGTCGATCGCGTCGTAGCTGATGCCGAAGAGGGCATGAGCTTCGATGACCTCGAGGCCTTTGTTCATCAAGGTCGAAGAGTCGACCGTGATCTTCGGTCCCATCTCCCACGTCGGATGGGAAAGCGCTTCGCCCAAGGTGACCTCATCGAGTTGCGCAACTGAATACTCTCGAAAAGGTCCTCCCGAGGCCGTGAGAATAATCTTCGCAACGTCATGCTCTGTTGAATGACCNGCAAGACACTGATGGATGGCACAGTGTTCTGAGTCAACAGGAACCAAGACCGCTCCGTGCGTTCCTCGGACCCGGTTCACAATGGGGGCAGCTGCAATCAATGACTCCTTATTCGCAAGCGCCAATCGCTTTCCCGCCTTCAGCGCCGCCAGCGTAACGGGGAGGCCGGCAAAGCCCACCACCGCATTGACGGTGACGTCGGCCAGCGCTGCGCACGTGGCCAAGCCTTCTTCGCCAACGACGATCTCGCACTCGCCCACTCCCGACGCACGAAGCTCATGAGCGGCCTCGCTCGTCGCAACAGACACGACCGATGGTCGGACGTTTCGAATCTGCTCAAGCAAGGTCTCTGAACAAACCTGGGCACCTAATGCGATCACCTCAAAATGATCGGGAAAGCGTTCAATGACATCAAGGGTCTGCGTGCCGATCGAACCGGTAGATCCAAGCACGCTTACGGTTGTCATCGACATACCCTTGACTCTCCATGGATTCGAGCTCGTGACGCAACGAGCGTTAGGACAGATGAAATGCCTGGACCAGATAAAACGTTGCCGGAAGCACAAACAAAAGACCGTCCACTCGATCCAGCATGCCGCCATGTCCAGGGAGCAACCGACCCATGTCCTTCATGCCAAGGCTGCGCTTTACCAGTGACTCCGACAGATCTCCCAGCGGAGCGACAACGGCGACGACGACACCGAGGGCGAATCCGCTCGAAAGCGTCCAAGGGTGGATCAAGGGGACAATAATGATCCCTACCAATATTGCGGCAACCGTTCCTCCCATTAACCCTTCCCAGGTCTTGTGAGGGCTAATTTCCGGCACCAAAGGACGACGACCGATTGCTGATCCTATGAACAACGCTGCCACGTCGTAGGCAACCGTGGCGAGGATGGCGCCCAGGAGATAGGCCAATCCATGGCGATCCGGGAACAGGTTGGGGTTCAGTAACAGTGCGGCGTAGGAGCCGAAAATTCCGATCCAGACATAGATCAACATGGTTGCTGAAATTCCCCGAAGTGTGTCGGTCTTCTCAACGCCCACCATGTACCAAATCACGGTAAAGACAAACAGCAACACGGTTACGAGACCAATAGCTTGGGTTCCCTTGTTATAGGTTGCAATCATGAGAGCGATGATTGCCACCAGACCAAGCAGCGTTGCTGGTTGGTGACCAGCTCGCCGAAACGCAGCAAACACTTCAGCGGCGGCCAGGGTGACAACAGCGATCACCAAAATAAGGGCCAAAAATGTTCCAATGTCAAAGGTCACCAACACCAAGACCGCAATCACGATGCCGGTGATGACCGCCATGGGAAGGTCTCTCCCGGTGCGTCCTTCCTCACGCCCTTCAGAATCCCGATGTTCCGGTCGATCCATTGGCCTTTCTCGGTCTGCACGTCGCTCGTCGACGCGAGGACGGGCAGGTCTCTCTGGACGGAGGGGTTTCCCGCCACGGCGGCGAGGGGCAGAGGGCGGCATTACCGGCGCAGCAGGAGGCAAGGTTTCGAGGTCCCATGGGTCAACCTGCGGGGCAACCGGGGTATCGAGATCTGCGAAAAGTTCTTCTTCGGGCTCGTTCGCAGCGCTCGTGCCAGCGGGAAGATCCTCTAAGTCAAACTCCCAGGGTTGGCTTTCTTCAATCGCATGGTCGCTGCTGAGTGCACCGACGAGTCCCTCAACCGGGGCAGCCAGGAGCGAATCGAACGCGTCGGCATCGTTACCCCAGTCGCCAGCATCTTCCCTCCAGGTTGGAGCACTCACGCTGGAAAGGGGATCCCCAGCGGTGCTTGATTCATCACGATCTAACACGGCTGGGATTTGGCCTGTTGGTTGATCAGTCCAATGGGGCATCTCTACTTCAGGTGCGCTGGTTACTTCTGCCTCCGAGAGTTGCCAATCCGCCAAAGGGTCTTCGGATGCTGGCGTTGCGCCAGTGATGCGCACTCCACCAACTGCCGGCAACGTCATCGTTGGTTCATCGAGGATAATTTCTTTGTCGTCTTCATCTTGAAAAAGATCAAACTCATCAGACATCGAGTAACTCCCGTTCCTTGTGAGTGAGCAATTCATCAATTTCTTCAATACTGGATTGCGTAATTTTCTCCAACTGTTTGGCTATTCGCTCGTGGTCGTCCGAGGAGAGCCCACTGTCTTTTTCGAGCGCGTCAAGTTCCTGGCGAGATGACCGGCGATGGTTGCGCACTTGGACTTTGCCGTCTTCAGCTTTTTGTCGAACAATCTTCACAAGATCTTTGCGCCGCTCTTCAGTGAGGGGCGGAAACGCCAAGCGAATCACTTGACCGTCATTCGATGGCGTGATCCCTAGCTCTGACGAGCTGATTGCTTTTTCGATCGATGCCATTGATCCTTTGTCGAAGGGAGAGACAACAAGCATTCTCGCTTCTGGAACCGTGAATCCAGCGAGTTGCTTCAGCGGCGTCATCGATCCGTAGTAGTCGACCTGCAGGTTTTCCACCAGCGCAGGTGCTGCTCGACCTGTGCGCACCGTACCGAACTCGACCTTTACGTGTTCGACCGTCTTCGCCATCTTGTCCTTGGCATCGTCAAGGACCAGGGCTGCCATCTCGTCATCCATCAGGACACCAGCGTACCGAGTGGCTCCCCAAGAAGCGATCGGCGCAGATTTGTGGGCGCCATCAGGTCAAATACCCTGATCGGCAGCGCATTGTCTTTGCAGAATGTGATCGCCGTGAGATCCATCACCCGGAGATCTTTTGCGATGACCTCGTCGAAACTGACGTGCTCGTAGCGAGTGGCATTGGCATCGCTCTTCGGATCAGCTGAGTAGACCCCGTCGACACCTCCATGGGTACCTTTGAGCAAAATTGAGGCTTCGATCTCAGCTGAGCGCAGCGCTGCTGAGGTATCTGTCGTGAAGTAGGGGTTCCCCATTCCCGCAGCAAACACCACCACTCGACCTTTTTCTAAGTGGCGAATCGCCCGACGGCGAATGTACGGCTCCGCTACCTCAGCCATCTGCACCGCGGACAGGACCCGTGTTGCCAAGCCCAAGGTCTCAAGAGCGTCTTGCAACGCTAACGCGTTGATGACGGTTCCTAACATTCCCATCGTGTCGGATGTCGTCCGGTCGATGCCAGCTTCTTCGCCAGTAGCCCCCCGCCAAATGTTCCCGCCGCCAACCATGATCGCCAGCTCAAGGTCACGCTCGCTTTTCGCCTGCGCTACTTCCTTGGCCAGACGTTCTACCGTCACTGCATCGATCGTCTCATCAGAGGCTGCGGAAGCCAACGCCTCCCCCGACATCTTGAGGACCACTCGATTCTCGTTGGCCATAACTGCTCCTGCTAGGACCCAACGACAACTTGGGCGAATGAAACAAGCTCGGCATCTCCGAGGATCTGAGCGACTGATTTCTTGTCGTCCTTGGCAAAGGCTTGCTCGAGGAGGACGCGTTCTTTGAACCATCCGTTCATACGACCCTCAATAATCTTGTCGAGTGAGGCTTCGGGCTTGCCCTCGTTGCGAGAGATCGATTCAATCGTTGCTCGCTCTTTTTCGACCTCGTCAGCAGGAACGTCCTCGCGACGAGCCACCATCGGCTTTGCAAATGCTGCGTGCACCGCTACGTCGTGCGCGAGTTCTTCCGAACCACCTTTGAGAACAATCGCTACGGCGTTCACGCCACGGCCAGCCTGCTGGTGGAGATAGGTGTCGACGACTTCACCTGGACCAGCTTCGAGTCGGACAACATCACCGATTGAAATATTTTCCTTCAACGTGGTGCGCAGTTGGTCGATCTCGTCGGTAAAACTCTCTACGGCTGCCGTCCCTTCAGCCACGACTTTGGCCGTGATGGCATCGACCAAGGAGACGAATTCCGCTGCCTTGGCAACGAAGTCCGTTTCGCAACGAAGTGACACGATTGCTGCGACATTGTTCTCTTTGACCGCCGAAACCGCACCTTGGCTGGCATCTCGATCTGAACGTTTCGCGGCTGAAGAAATACCCTGCTCACGAAGCCACACGGTGGCAGCTTCCATATCGCCATCCTTCTCCTGCAACGCCCGCTTTGCATCCATCATCCCCACACCAGTGGACTGACGAAGTGCTTGCACGTCTTTTGCACTAATCGAAGCCATAACTCTCTTTACCTCTCTGATCCAGACTCAACAGGAACTTCTTCGGGTGCTGGAGCTGGAGCTGGTGGCTCGGGGGCTGCAGCAGCTGCTTGCACAGCCTTGGGACGATTCGCCGCGATAAAGCGACCTTCAACAACGGCATCAGCAATGATCCGGCACATCAGCGCTCCAGACCGAATAGCGTCATCGTTGCCAGGAATCACGTAGTCAATGACGTCAGGGTCACAGTTGGTGTCCACGACTGCCACGACCGGAAGGCCAAGCTTGCGCGCTTCGGTCACGGCAATGTGCTCTTTGTTCGTGTCCACGACGAAAATCGCCGAAGGAAGACGATCCATGCCAGCGATTCCACTCAAGTTGCGCGACAACTTCTCTAGTTCACGGGTGTGGCGCAGTGCTTCACGCTTTGGCATTCCTTCGAAGTCACCTGCTGCTTGCATGGTGCGAAGTTCTTGCAGGCGCTTGACTCGACCGGACACCGTTTGAAAGTTGGTCAGCATTCCACCCAGCCATCGCTGGTTGACGAAGGGCATGCCACAGGCATCGGCGAATCCAGAAATGGGTCCTTGTGCTTGCTTCTTTGTCCCGACAAAGAGGATCGATCCTCCATCGGCCACCAAGTCACGCACGTAGGTGTAGGACGTTTCGACCCCACTGAGGGTCTTATGAAGGTCAATCAGGTAGATCCCACTTCGCTCCCCATAGAGGTAGCGACGCATTTTTGGGTTCCAGCGTCGGGTCTGGTGACCCAGGTGAACTCCAGCATCTAAGAGCTGGCGCATTGTGACCACAGCCATGGTCTTCTCCTTTTCAGTCTTCCGGTTGGACAATCCCTCTCACCGCACCACTGGCGAACCAGCAGCGACCGTCAGTAAGTCAGAGGGTCTTCTTCTCGTATTGCGCTCCCCATTTGGAGGAGCCTTGAAACTCTACTCCCAAATGGGCTGTTCTCCAACTCGGCGAGGCTTACGCCCGGGGGTGGGTTTGATCGTAAACCTTCTGCAGGCGCTCCTTCGAGACGTGGGTGTAAAGCTGGGTTGTCGCCAGGCTGGAGTGACCGAGGAGCTCTTGGACCACCCGAAGATCGGCCCCACCATCGAGGAGGTGGGTTGCGTAGGTGTGACGCAAGGCATGGGGATGCGTGGGAATTGACGAGCGCAGGTCCAGAATCCGGCGCACATCTCGTTGGCCAAGCCTGAGGCCCTTTTGATTGAAGAAAAGGGCGCTCCCCGGAGAACCTTCTCGCATCATCGCTCCTCGAGCTGACCCGAGGTAGCGCTCGAGGCGCCCACAGCAATGCTCATGAATCGGGACTCTGCGCTCTTTCGACCCTTTCCCAAGAACCGTCACCACGCCGTGGCCCAGATCCACATCATCAAGATCCAAACTGCACAGTTCTGCCACCCGAAGGCCCGCCGCATAGAGCAGTTCAATAATCACGTTGTCACGCACCGCAACGGCATCACCTTCGTCAAGGTCGCCGTCAAGCAGCTCGGCTAACTCAGCCGCTCCCACCACATCGGGCAAGCGCGACGACGCCGAAGGGGCGCTCATGCGAGCTGCCGGATCCGCATCGACAGCACCTCGTCGGGTTAACCAGTCGAAATAGCATCGCAGCGCTGCGGCTTTCCTAGCCATGGTGGCCTTGGCCAAATTTCGATCAGCGAGCGAGGCGAGCCAACGGCGCAGGATCAGCCGAGTTACCAAACGGGGATGATAAATTCCTTCTTGCTCAAGCCACCCGACGCAGTCGGTGACATCGGAAAGGTAGGCCCGGATCGTCGCCGGTGACCGACCATCAAGCCAGAGTGCGAAGGCGTCGATTTCGAAGCAACGGTCAACGCCCTGGTCTGGTGGCTTTGCCATGGTGGCCATGGCCAAAGGTTACGCCCGTGGCTGTTCGTCACGTGGGAGCCTTGTCCCCTAGTCTCGTCAACGAGAAGCAAGCGGTGGAGAGGTCGGATGGCTGATCGAATTCTGATAGTCGAGGATGACGAGAGGATTCGGACTTCCCTGCGCCTCTCGCTCGAGCAAGAGGGCTACGTCGTCGACGAAGCCGCCAGCGGCGAGTCTGCTCTTGATCTCTTTGCTGCACAGCCTCACGACATTGCACTCGTCGACTTGATGCTGCCTGGCATGGATGGTTTCGAGTGTTGTCGGGCATTACGACGAACATCGGCCGTCCCGATCATCATGGTCACCGCTCGCAACGACACCCACGACGTCGTCGCAGGACTCGAGGCAGGGGCCGACGACTACGTGACAAAGCCCTTCGTGCCCAAAGAACTCGGGGCTCGAATTCGAGCACTCCTGCGGCGAACGAGAATCGAAGGCCACTCAGGCGACACCGTTCACTTTGGTGATTTTGAACTCGCCCCCGACGAAGGCGTCCTTCGTCATCTCAACGGTGAGATGGTCCACTGCACAAGTACTGAGTTCCGCTTACTTTGCGAACTTGCTGCGAATCCCAACAAGGTGTTGAGTCGCGAATATCTCCTTGAACATGTGTGGGGCTATGACTACTTTGGCGACAGCCGTCTGGTGGATGTCCACGTTCGCCGGCTGCGTACCAAGATCGAACCCGACCCTGCACTTCCCTCCTTTCTGCAGACAGTTCGCGGCATGGGCTACAAACTTGTCATCTGAGACCCCACCTGGAACGCGCTCAACGCTGGGTCTGCGTGGCCGACTGGTCGCCGCCTTCGCAGCTGGAGCCTTAATTCTTTCCACCGTCATGGGGGCCGTGGCCTACTACTCCACGAGACATTTTCTGATCACCGATAGGCAAACCGCAGCCCTCCATCAGGCCTATGCCAACGCCGCACTCTTACGCAATGCTTTGGCGTCCGACGTTCCCAACATTGATGTCCAAGTCACCTCGTTGGATTCGGGCTCTGGCACGATCTCGTTGCTCAATAAACATGGACAATGGTTTTCGACATCACTGACGGTGGGGGAAGCATCCCTGCCAAGCGCACTTCGAGCCAGCGTGTCCCATTTTCATGTGGCGACCCAAACGTCGTTAATTAATGGTTCGCCCGCCTACAGCGTGGGCGTCCCCCTCCCTGCAGTAGCCAGTCAGTACTTTCTTGTTTTTAGCCTTTCTGATACCCAGCACACCCTGCACGTACTCCTGGCGGCATTGGCCGCAGCAGCCGCCCTCACGACCATTCTTGGCGCTGGTCTCGGCCTGCTCGCCAGCCGCAGAACCATGCGACCCCTTACCGACGTTTCCGAAGCCGCCATGGCCATCGCCGGCGGGCGTCTCGACACCCGTCTCCCCCGCCATCAACGTGACCGAGATCTCAGCAATTTGGCGTCTTCGTTTAACGAAATGGCCAATCAACTTCAAGAACGCATTGAGCGCGATGCTCGCTTCACTTCGGACGTCAGCCACGAACTTCGCTCTCCCTTGACCACCTTGGCCGCTTCGTTGGATCTTTTGGAATCTCGGCGAGCGCAACTTGATCCGGAAGGACAACAAGCTCTTGATCTGATGACCGGCGACATCGGACGATTCCAGCGCTTGGTGCAAGACCTTTTAGAGATCTCACGTGACGATGCTGGGGTCAATGACGTCAGCTTCGACAACGTAGCAGTTGGTGAACTCCTGCGTCAGTCACTCGCTGCAGCGCAGCGCATTCATGGATCACCGACGAGGGCAACGCTCACGATCGCGCCTGATGTCGAATTGGCTCGACTTGAGATCGACAAACGCCGGTTTGAGCGCATCATGGCGAACTTGATCGAGAACGCTGATCACTACGCTGGCGGCGTGAGCGTCATCGTTGCGGAACGTTCGCCCAGCACTGCTGCGGTCGTTATTTCAGTCATCGACGAGGGTCCGGGTATTGCAGAGACTGAACGAACGAAAATCTTTGATCGCTTCTATCGAGGCGACGCCTCTGGCCAACGTGGTGCTGGCGGTGGCTCGGGACTGGGCTTGGCGCTCGTGGCAGAACACGTCCACCGCAATCGAGGCACCATCACCGTCGGCGATGGGCCGAGTGGGCGCGGAGTGTCCTTTCGTATTGAGTTGCCCCTCGCTGAGGATGACGCGTGATGAAGCGACGCCACGCTGCTCTTCTCGTCGGCTTGGCCGTTCTGTTCGCCAGCTGTGGCATTCCCATCAGTTCCGGTCCGAGCACCGTGCCGCGCCACCGAGTTCCCTTCGCCCTCTTGTCCCCGAGCATTCCCACGTCCACGACAACAACCCAACCGACGGCAACCTACGCCCAAGAGCAGATTTACCTCTTCAACGCGCAAGGCTTCGCCGTGGCGCTCAATCGGGACGTTCTCGTCCCCGCCACACTGCAGTCGGTCTTGTCAGCCCTCCTCGCAGGGCCCACCTCGACTGAGGTGGCCGTGGGTATTACCTCCGCGCTCCCACCCCAGGGCAAGATTCTTGATGTCATTCAAGTTGGCTCACTCGCCACGATCAATCTCAACGCAGCATTCGCCTCGATCTCCAGTGCGAAAGAGACCCAAGCTATTGGACAATTGGTGTTAACCGCCACCGCTCAACAAAATGTCACTGCCGTGCTGTTCGAAATAAAAGGGAAAGCAATCTCCGTTCCCGTTTCGGGAGGTGCGGTGACTGGATTACCCGTGAGCGCTGGGGAGTATCAATCACTCTTGGGCTAAGTCATCATTACTGCGATCGGCAGTGATGAGGTGTTCTGTCCTCATGCGAGGTGCCCCCGCCCAAAGGTGCTCAAGGTCGTAGTAGTCACGGGTCTCTTCAAAGAAGACATGCATCACCACGTCGCCGTAGTCCATCAACACCCAGGTGGCGTCCTTCAACCCCTCAATCCGCAAGGGACTGCGGCCGTTCGCTTGCTTGACTCCCGCTTCGATCTCCTCAACCAATGTTGAAACCTGTCGAGTGTTGCGACCAGAGACAATCACGAAGGCATCGACCACACTCAAGAGTCCCGAAACATCGAGGGCAACGATGTTATTCCCCAATTTCGAATCCGCTGCTCGAACCGCAGCTTCGACCAGCGCGCGCGTCTCATCGTCGGTGCGAGAAGGGGTCGTAACGTCACTGGGTCCCCGGGTGATCTCGTCGACGAGATCTGATGAATGACTCTCGAACTGACTCAGTGGACTAGCTCCACGATGACGATGGCCAAGGCAAACGGTGCCGCTAAGGCAGCGGCACCAAAGCACATCCACTGATGACGAAGTCGACGCTGGAGAGCATGTGATTCCCGATGAGCCCTTCGAGACTTGACGCTTCGATGTGTTCGCTCCAGATTGATTGAGGACGTCATCGCTGGGGCATGAGTTGTTTTTACGTGCTGGGCGTTTCGAACGGTCATCTGCGTCAAGCGTATAGGCCAAAGGCAGCGATGTCTCGTATCACTGACTCGGGGACAAAATCGTTGATTCCTTTGCCGTTTGCGACCGCGTGACGAATCTGCGAACTCGAAATATCAAGGTCATCGCTGTCCAGCGCTACCGCTCGCCAACCCGCAGGCAGGGCCAGCGGACTCCCTGGTCTCGCTAAGACAGCAACACGCACGAGCGACTTGAGGTCGTGCGCGTCCTCCCAGCTGTCAAGGGTCAACGAAAGATCGCTTCCCACAATGATCCAGGGCTCAACGACTCCTTGGGAGCGTTCGAGCTCTCTGACCGTTTCAATCGTGTAGCTCGGACCGCCCCGATCCACTTCAAGCGTGCAGACTTCAAATCCTTCGAGGTCGCCAATGGCGTGCTCTACCATCGCCACTCTCTCTCGGGCTGGCGAGATGGTGCGATCTGGACTCTTCTGCCAGGGGTCGTTGGCGACGACGAAGAGCATCCGTTCAAGGCCAAGCGCCCGCACTGCCCGACGAGCTGCGGCCACGTGGCCGAGATGCGGAGGGTCAAAGGTGCCGCCGAAAATACCAACCGGGGATGCAGCGGCTTTAGTTGCCATTGAGCGCTGCAACGACCGGGGCAAACGCGTCGATTTCGCCTTCGTGGATCACGATGTACGAGAAGCCCCAACGCTCTCGGCGCGCAATCAGTTGTTCTGCGATTGATTCGACGGTGCCCACAACGCCAATGGGCGTTGCCATCACGTCGTCGACACTGATACCAAAGAGTTGGCTGAACTGTTCATAGACTTCGCCAGGAGAATCGCTCACCGACGTAAACGTGGTCCACGCTTGACGCTCGGGCTGGATCGCTCGTCCAACAGCGCCGTTGGCAATCCAGCTGGCGCGCTCGTCGTACTTTTCTGGCACCGCGAGTGCCGCTACTTCTGCGCCGACGACCCCAGCGCGCAACGACGGGACCACACTGACAACATCGGCGACTCGCCCGGCCAAGGTCAAGACACGCTTAGCCCCTCCGCCAAGGACCAATTTTGGACCGCCCGCAGTCAGCGGCATCGGGGTCTGCACTGCGTTGGTCACGTTGTAATGATCGCCGCTAAACGTAGCGGTGCCATGGGTGAAGAGTTGACGAAAAATCTCGAGTGCTTCTTCAAGGCGATCAACGCGCACGGCTGGATCATCGTAAGGAATGCCCGAGGCTTCATAGTCGGTGCGCATCCAGCCGGCACCAAGACCAAATTCGAAGCGACCCTCACTCATCAGATCAAGTGTGGCGATCTCTTTGGCAAGCACGACAGGATGGCGATAATCGTTGTCGAGCACCAGCGTGCCCACGTTCAAGGTGGTCGTTGCCTCGGCGGCAACCGTGCAGGCCACCAAGGGTCCATATTGGTCGTCAAAGTGGTCTGGGATATAGAGGGTGGAGTAGCCCTGGCCCTCAAGTTTGCGAGCTAATTCCCTCCACGCCGCAGGCGAAGAGGCATTGGAGAGTTGGACACCGAAGCGGAATGGATTCATGACTGGAAGCCTAGAACAGTCAATGAACCGAGACGTCACCGAAACGCCATAGCATTGACGTCTATGGCTTCTTCAAAACACTCCACCTCGTGGACCCCAGCGTCCTGGCGCGCCCTGGACGCTGCGCAACAGCCGGAGTGGCCTGACGCCGGGGCACTGAGCGACGTCGAAGGGCGCCTCTCGAGTCTGCCTCCTCTGGTGTTCGCAGGAGAAGCGAGGAGTTTGACCACGGCCTTAGGTCAAGTAGCTGAAGGAAAGGCGTTTCTCCTTCAAGCGGGGGACTGCGCCGAATCGTTCAATGAATCATCGGCTGATCAAATTAGGGACAAGCTCAAAGTCATTCTCCAGATGGCCATCACGTTGACCTACGCATCGGGGGTACCCGTTGTGAAGGTCGGACGAATCGCTGGTCAGTTCGCAAAACCTCGGTCGAACCCCACCGAGGTGGTGGACGGTCAAGAACTCCCCGTCTTTCGCGGCCACATGGTCAATGACGAATCAGCGAGTATTTCGGCGCGCACCCCTGATCCCACCCGTCTGCTGACTGCCTACAACCAATCAGTAGCCACGCTCAATCTTCTGCGAGCCTTCACAAAAGGCGGCTTCGCCGATCTTTCCCATGTCCATTCATGGAATCAAGAGTTCGTCGCCACCTCGGGAGAAGGCCAGCGCTACGAATCAGTCGCCGCAGAGATCGATCGCGCCCTGCGGTTCATGGCCGCCTGTGGCATCGACTTGGCCGCCGAAGGATCGCTCCATCACGTTGACTTCTTCACGAGTCATGAAGCGTTGATTTTGAACTACGAAGAAGCCCTCACCCGAAAAGACTCTCTCACTGGTGATTACTACGACTGCAGCGCGCACACAGTATGGATTGGCGATCGTACTCGGCAACTTGATCACGCCCATGTGGAGTTTCTCTCGGGGATCGAAAACCCGATCGGGATCAAGGTGGGTCCCACCGCAGTCCCAGCAGACATTGTCGCTCTCTGTGATCGCTTGGATCCCGACCGAGTCCCTGGTCGGCTAACGCTGATTGCGCGTTTTGGCGCTGGCAAAGTACGCGAGCACCTCCCTGCGCTTATTGAAGCAGTCCGAGCGTCAGGACATCCGGTGGTGTGGGCCTGCGACCCCATGCACGCCAATACCTTCAGCGCTGAAGGCGGCCAGAAGACTCGTCGCTTCGATGACATCTTGAGCGAAGTGAAAGAATTCTTCGCCATTCACCGCGAACTGGGCACCTGGCCGGGCGGACTGCACATTGAACTGACGGGAGACAATGTGACTGAGTGCATCGGTGGAGTGGGCGAAATCAACGAAGCAAACTTGAGTGACAACTACACGACCACCTGTGACCCTCGCTTAAACGCCCGTCAATCGCTTGATTTAGCATTTCGGGTCGCTGAGTTCCTGCGCTCCTAGGCAGTAGACGCGGCATGGGCCGCGTCGTTGTAGCGAACAAGCCGCCACGATCCATTGGCATACTCCCATTCAGTTATCGATGCGTGTTTTGTGGGCAGTCGTAGTCGGTTTCCATCAAACGGCTGGATCGTTGAACGCACCCACTGCAACATGGAGGCTTCGATCACTCCTGCATGAGTCGCGATGACCACTCGTTCCCCTTTGTGGCGTTGGGCGATTCGTTCAATCGCTCTCGTCGCTCGATCAACGAAAGTTAGCCAACTCTCCCCCCTTGGAGCGAAGGCCAGAGAAGGGTCAAGATCCCAGTCTTTGGCGCCGAAACGTTCGACGAACTCCTCCCAAATCAGCCCATCGCCCTCTCCGGGGTGAAGTTCACAAAGTTCACAATCCTTCTCAATCGCCGAGCGGTCAATGTCGAGTGCAGAAGCGAGCAGTTCAGCAGTCTCAATAGCTCTGGGCAGCACCGACGCGTAGAGCGCAGACGTTTGCTCGAGTTCACGGGTTTTTTCGAGTCGACGCGCCAGGTCGCTCACTTGTCCCGCGCCTAATTCGGTCAGTCCGGTGCACCCAATCGGTCCGCCGATCTTGCCGCTGACGTTGCAGTTGCCCTGGCCGTGGCGAACCAACACAATGGTGGTGGCCCCTTCGACGGGATCTGACGTGGTTCTCAGACCCTCGGGTGGCTTGACGCTCACGCCAACTCACCGACGAACTGTTCCAATTGGCGCAAGGTGCGTACCTCCACCACTCGGTCGCAGTGGGGTGCGTACTCCCCAACGATGGAATCGCCTGAGCCCCAGTAGGACGAGGGCTCGGGATTCAGCCAGTAGACGTGGCGGGCCCGAGCCTGGAGGTCAGCGATCACCCACGATTCAGAGGCGTGATAATTATTGCGGGCATCACCCAAGATCAACACGCTGGTGCGTGCGTTCACATCCTTACCCCAGCGTTCGTGAAAAGAACGGAATGCATGGCCGTAGTCGGAATGCCCGTCGATCCACACAACATTGGCCTCAGTGTTGATGCGACTCACCGCTGCTCCTGGGTCATCACTGTGATCGAAAAAATGCGTCACCTCGTCAATCCCGTCAACGAAGACAAAGGCTCGNACCTTCGAAAACTGAGACGAGATGGCATAGACCAAGTGCAGCGTGAAGCGGGCAAAGGACGCGACCGATCCCGAGATGTCGGCGATGACGATCATCTCGGGCTTCGCTGGTCGTGGGTGGCGATAGCGGGGATCAATGGGCACGCCGCCGGTCGAGAGTGAGCGACGCACCGTCTGGCGAAAGTCCAGGGGACCTTTTCGCCCATGGCGACGTTTTCGAGCCAGACGCACCGCGAGCTTGCGGCTCAATGGCCGCAGCGCTCGTTGTAGTGTTGCCATCTCGTCACGAGTGGCGTGCATCACATCGATGTCCTCGGGCAGCGGTTTGCGCACCGATCGGGCCAGCGCCTCAGCTCCCCGATCTTCAACCAAACGCCGACGAATCTCCGCTTCAATGGCTTGTTTTAAGCCGTCGATACGCGCGCCGAGCTCGTCACGGGCCAGACGTTCTTGTAACGGTGTCATCGATCCGCCGAGACTCCGGCGTTCTTCGACGAGCTGTTCCAGAAGTTGATCGAGCTCTAGGTTCCGCAGAGTTCTATAGAGGTAGTAGGTCCCGCCAACAGGACGACCCGGCTCCATCCCGGCAAAGCGTGCCACTGACTGCTGAGCAACTTGTGCTCGCAACGTCGCATCATCATTGCGGATGGCGTCTTCAAGCATTTTGGCCAACTCTTCGGCCGACATCGTCGATCCCCCGCCCGCACCCATTCCCTTCCCAGGACCGCGTAATCCCGTTTGGTCAGGCGGAGTATCGCCGAGTTCTCCCGAAACGTCTTCGCTGGCTTCGTCACCTTCGCCGCCGAGGGATCGGGGGGCAAAGAAGACCTCGAACGCCAGATCGAATGCTGCGGTGTGGTCTTCTGATTTGACCAAGGTCGCCCGCAGCACATCTTTAAAGACTGCTCGGTCAGCGATGTCAACGTGGGTAATCGCTGCGGCTGCATCAACGTGTTCGGTCAACGAGACCGGGAGCCCCGCCTGGCGGAGTTCAACGATGAAGGTATTGAGAACGTCGAGCATGACGCTGGGTTAGCGACGGGTTCCCGTGAGTTCTGCGGTGGCGCGCTCAATGTCGCTTTGATATTTCAACAAGACGTGCAGCGTGGCAATGGTGTCCTCTTCGCTGATCGAGTCCTTCCCGAGAACGACCAAGGTCTGCGCCCAATCGATGGTTTCCGAAACTGACGGCACCTTCTTCAGATCCATCGATCGCAAGGTGCGAACGATTTGAGCAATCTGCTCTGCCAGTTCCTGAGAGATCCCAGGCACGCGGGTCTCGACTATGAGCCGCTCACGTTCCACGTCGGGGTAGCCCACGTGAAGAAACAAGCACCGACGTTTCAACGCTTCCGAGAGCTCGCGCGTGTTGTTCGAGGTCAAAAACACCATGGGAATCTGCTTGGCTTTGACCGTACCGAGTTCGGGGATCGAGACTTGATATTCGCTGAGGATTTCGAGCATTCAATGCTTCTGTCTCAAGTTCGACGCGGTCGACTTCGTCGATCAGCAGAACAACGGGGTCTTCCGCCCGAATCGCCTCAAGCAAGGGTCGGGTCAGCAAAAAGGATTCATCAAAAATATCTTCTTCAAGTTCGTTCCAGTCCAAGGAACCTTCGCCGGTGCCGACCTGACTGGCTTGAATTCGCAGGAGTTGCTTTCGATAGTTCCACTCATAGAGTGCTTTGGACTCGTCGAGGCCTTCGTAGCACTGCAGGCGGATGAGACGGGCGCCGGTCAACTCAGCGACGGATTTCGCCAGTTGCGTCTTTCCCGTTCCTGCCGGGCCTTCGACCAAGACCGGCTTTTGAAGGCGATCTGAAAGAAACACCGTTGAGGCAATGGCATGATCCGACAGATAATCAACGGCGGCTAACTCATCGGCGACCTGTTGAGGGCTGTCAAAGCGCGGTGTGGCCGGCTTAGAACTCATGATCGAATCTGCCCTTCTCCTCGGATAACCCATTTGACGCTCATTAACGCTGCAAGTCCCATTGGGCCACGAGCATGAAGTTTCTGGGTTGAGATACCCACCTCAGAGCCCAGGCCCAACTCGCCACCATCGACGAACCGTGTCGACGCATTCCACAGTACTGCCGCTGCGTCAACACGTGCCAAGAATAACTCAGCCGTCTCTTGGTCTCTGGTGATAATGGCTTCGGAATGGCCAGAGCCATAACGAGCGATATGGTCAATCGCATCGTGAACCGAGTCAACCAGCGCGACACTTGCTACCAGGTCCAGGAACTCGGTCGAGAAGTCATCGATCGTCGCCGCTTCAAGGCGGTGATCCAAAGCGATGGCTCGTTCATCACCCAGGAGGCGCACCTCGGGCATCGTGTGAGAGAGCAGGTCGAGCATTTCACCAGCGATTGATTCGTGGAGCACCAGCGACTCCATCGCGTTGCAGACGCCGGGTCGTTGCGTCTTTGCGTTCACCACGATTGCCGTAGCCATCTCGAGGTCAGCAAATTCATCAATGTAGATATGACAGTTCCCGTCTCCATCAAGAATGATCGGGACCGTGGCGTGTTCACGCATTGAGCGAATGAGGCGAGGACCTCCTCGCGGGATCAAGACATCGAGCACGTTGGTCAGCTGCATAAACGCGATGGCGTTCTCGTGAGAAACGTCTTCAACGAGCGCCACCGCATCGACAGGAATCCCTGCGTCCGAAAAACCTTCTTGAAGAGCTGCGACGATTGCTTTATTTGAGTGCAGCGCCCCCGAAGAGCCCCGCAGAAATGCAACGTTGCCCGAGCGCACGCAGAGCCCCGCTACGTCACACGTGACGTTGGGGCGATTTTCGTAAATCACGCCCACGATGCCGAGCGGAACTTGCACTCGCTCTATAGCCAAACCATTGGCGAGCGTGCGCTGTTCAACGATGACACCGACGGGATCAGGCAGCGCAGCTACCGTCTCGAGACCCTGGGCCATCGATTCAATGCGGTTTGCATCAAGGCGGAGACGGTCAACGACTGTTGGCGAGGCACCTTCAGCGGCTGCGCTTTCTTGATCTTGTTCGTTCGCTGCCAGGATCGCTGCCTCATGGCGGCGGATCGATGCCGCAGCTTGAACCAGTGCATTCCTGCGCTGCTCGTCCGAGAGGACTGCGACCAGCGGTGCGGCACGCTGAACCCGATGGGCGACGTCGTCAAGAGAAGGGGTGCTCACAGGGAAAAGCGTAGCAAGACCTAGGAATCGCTCTGATCGGCCCGGGCAAAGACCACCAGATCATCTCGGTGAATCACCACGCCATCGAATGGATCTGCGCTCTCCTTCTTCCACTGCAAAAAGTCTTCACTACTAAGGCGCATGATTCCTTTCGCTACGATCTGTCCATCCAGAGCAAGCACTTCAACGGCGCCCCCTTCACTGACGCCCGCGCTGATGGCCTGAACGCCGACCGCGAGCAGCGATGCTCCTTGGGTCACGAGCGCAGTTTTTGCTCCGTCATCAATCGTCACTTGTCCTGTTGCACCGAGGGCGAAAGCAATCCAAAGTTTGTGAGCACTCAGTCGGCTGGCCCGAGCACGAAAGCGTGTCCCGACGCCGTTCGCAGGATCATCAAGAAGTCGGAGCACGTCGCTCTGGCGAGCATCGGCGATGAAGGTTTCGATACCCGACCACGTGGCAATCCGCGCAGCAGTCAGCTTTGACGCCATGCCACCGGTTGCCCCGTCTCCGGGACCGCCGGCAAGCAACTCAAGTGATCGATCAATCTCCGTCACTTCTTCAATCAGGGACGCGTCATCGTCAACGCGCGGATCGCCCGTCAATAATCCTGGAGTATCGGTCAGCATGACAAAACGATCTGCTCCGATTAAGTGGGCCACAAGTGCGGCGAGGCGATCGTTGTCTCCAAAACGGATCTCGTCATCGGCCACTGCATCGTTCTCGTTCACGATAGGCACCACGCCAAAAGAAAACAGATGAGCAAAGGTCTGCTGAGCATGCTCATACTGTTCTCGGTCGGCTTCGCCGAGTCTGGCTAAGAGGACTTGGCCAACCGTTCTTCCGTAGCGCGCAAAAGCATCAGCCCATATCGCCATTAAGCGATGCTGGCCTACCGCTGACACTGCTTGGAGTGTTCCGAGATCGCTGGGGCGCTCTTGTCCTTGGCCCAGCACTGACCAGCCAGCCAACACGGCGCCCGAACTGACCACGACGACGTCCCACCCCTCGCTCAGGGCTGCATTGATCTCCCCCGCAAGTCGGACGAGCAGTGCTTGATCGGGCGTGCCATCAGCTGCGGTGACCGACGAGGAGCCAATTTTGATGACCAAGCGGCGGCGGGCACTCACGACGCTTCTCGCTTTTTCCGCTGGGGGCGTCGTGGCAGCGACGCAGGATCGATGCCCTTCGCCGTTTGATCGCGAAACCACGCGAACTCCAGATCTCCCACGACCACACGATCACCATCAAGAATCCCCGCTCGACCCAGCAAGCGATCGACCCCAAGGCGCTCGAGGCGTCGTACTGCCTCGTCGAGGGCCCCATCATCAGTGAGATCTGAGAGACGGACGGCTCGCTCAGCGGCGCGACCGTTGACTCGGTAACTTCCATCATCTTGGCGTTCGACGCTGATGGTTTCTTTCACGGGTCGATGGACTCGAATGGCTCGCTCATCCTCAACCACTTCTTGGGTTCGAGCGACGGTTACCAGTTCAGCCAAGCGCGCAACAACGGCTTCGAGTCCTTGCCGAGTGATTGAAGAGATCACCACGTCGCAGAGTCCCTCATCGGGGGCGCTCTCGGCCAAATCACAACGAGAACCGACGACTAATCGAGGACGCTCGAGAAGGTCGGGCTGGTANTGCCCCAGTTCATTGAGGAGAATTTCACACTGCTGCGAAGGAGATCGCTCGGCATTGGGATCAAGGTCTACCAGCACAACGAGCACTCGAGCACGTTCGATGTGCCGCAAGAAGGTATGACCAAGGCCCTTGCCGTCGGCTGCTCCCTCGATCAACCCAGGGATGTCTGCGACGATGTATTCGACGTGGCTATTTGCCGAGCCGAAACGCACAACACCAAGGTTCGGCACCAGGGTCGTAAAGGGATAGTCGGCGATCTTGGGCTTCGCTGCAGAGATCGACGCAATCAGGGTTGACTTCCCGACGTTGGGGAAGCCGATCAGGGCGACGTCCGCCACCAGTTTCAATTCAAGGTTGAACCAAAACTCTTGACCCTTCTCTCCTTGTTCCGCAAACCGAGGAGCTCGTCGTCGATTCGAAAGGAAGCGAGCATTGCCTGCTCCGCCTTGGCCGCCTTCAGCCGCAAGCCATCGGTCCCCTTCTTGGGAAAGGTCGGCCATGATCTCTCCATTGAAGGTCTTGGCAACCGTGCCGACCGGGACAGGAACAACCGTGCTCGAACCACCCGCTCCGTGGCGCTTCTTGCCCATCCCGTGGGTGCCACTTTCGGCGCGACGAAAGGGATGGTCTCTGAATCCTAAAAGTGATGCTTGGTTACGATCCGCCACCAACCACACGTCGCCGCCGCTTCCGCCGTCGCCGCCATCGGGACCACCGCGGTCCACGTGCGCTTCACGGCGAAATGAGACCGATCCGGCCCCGCCGTCGCCTGCTTTGGCGTGGAGTTGTGCCTCGTCTACGAACTCGGCCATATCTCAATGTTACGACGCTTTCCGCCGCCCCATGGCCTTAGGCAGCGATAAAGAGGCCCGACACCACAGCTTTGCTCAAGCGCAGCGATCCCTTTGCCGCAGTGATCTCGATCGAACCGTCATTGTTTCGGGCAGAAACAACGCCTCGCTGTCCGGGAATGAACCCTGCTGCGTCCATGGCCATCAGGGTTGTTTCGTCGTGCTCGATCATTTCGTTGATTCTCAACAAGATCACTTCCTGGCCCTCTTGAGATCCGGCGAGCGACCGCTCCGCTCGAGAGACGCCTCCGTGAGAACCGGGGATCGGATTGCCGTGCGGGCAGGTTGAAGGGTCACCCAACAAGGCAATCAGTTTCTCTTCAACGTCCGCTGAGATCACGTGCTCCCACTTCCCGGCTTCATCATGGACCTTGTGCCATTCGAGTCCAATGACGTCAACGAGGAGTCGCTCAGCTAAACGGTGACGACGAGTGACCGTAACGGCCACGCCATGGCCACGCTCGGTGAGCGAAACCGTTCTGCCCTGGCGCGTGACATAGCCATCTTCTTCTAAGCGGTCGAGCATCTCCTTGACCGACGGGGCGCTACGGCCCAGTGATTCAGCAATCCGCGCCCCGATGACCTCGGTGCCCTCGGCCCCCAGCGAGAAGATGGTCTCGAGATACTCCTCAAGTGGTCGGTGATAGCCCTCGTCCATGCCTCAATCCTAACGGGTCGCCCTCGCCGACGAGATCGACGGCTCTCCCACTGCTCCCAGCGCGGTGACTGCTTCGGCGAAGACCTCACTGTGGCGGTCGACGTCGGCCTCTGTTGTTGTCGGGCACATCAAGGCCATGTTGTGAAAGGGGGTCAACAACACACCCCGGTTGAGTAAGAACAAATGCATGAACTCGTCGAGCTCATGGTCTTCGGCGGCGGCCGATTCGCCACCGTTGCGCGGAGCCGGTGAGCAAAAGCGATACTCTGCCCGGGCTCCGAGCTGGGTAATCGACCACTCAAGGTGACTATCGTCGAGCGCTGTTTGAACGCCTGCGGTAAAGCGGTCAGCCAGGGCGATCATCCGCTCAAAGGCCTCGTCGGTCAAGACATGCTCGAGCGTGGCCCGCATCGCAGCACTTGACAGGGCATTCCCCGCCAAGGTTCCACCAACGCCCCCAACGTCAACGACATCGGCTCCGCCTTCGATCATGGCGAAAAAACGCGGGACAAGATCTTCCGAGAAGCCAAATGCGCCACAAGGGATTCCCCCGCCAAGTGATTTGCCGATCGTCACGATGTCAGGCTCGAGTCCCCAGGCTTTGGTCGCTCCTCCAGGCCCCGCACTCAAGGTGTGCGTCTCATCGATCATCAAAAGCGTCCCGGTTTCCCTCGTGGCCTCTCGCAGTGCCTCGAGAAAACCAGGTTCGGGCATCACGATGCCGATGTTGGTCAGCGCTGGTTCGGTCAAGACTGCGGCGACGTCACCATGGGCTAGTGCTGCACGTACCGCGTCGATGTCGTTGAATTCAACGACCCGCGTCGTCTCCGTCGGATCAACGGCTGGCCCGACGTTGCCCGGGCGGGAACGAGCACGACCATGTTCGTCACAAATCACGACCGTCTCATCAACACTGCCGTGATAGCAATACGAGAAGGCCAAAATCTTGGGACGCTTTGTCATCTCCCGAGCTAATCGCAATGCCCATCGATTGGCATCGGTGGCGGTCAATGAAAATGACCACTTCGCCATGCCAAATCGCCGGGTCAATTCTGCGGCCACCCATTCGGCGTCATCCGTCGGGAGCATCGTGGTGACCCCGCCAATCTCTCCGATCCGGTGCTGCACTGCATCGACGGTTGCCTTTGGCGAGTGGCCAGCCATCGCACCCGTGTCGCCAAGGGCAAAATCGATCAGGTCGTGGCCATCGACGTCAACGATGTGGTTGCCGTGCGCTCGCTGATAACTCAAGGGGAACCCTCCGGCCCAGCTTTTCATCCACGTCATCGGTACTTGGCCAAGCAAATGGGAACCTTTTTCGAATTTGGCCAGCGACGTCGGGTTGGCCGTCCGGTAGCGCTCGTTCTCTTGGGCCAATAATCGTTGCAATTGTGCTCTGTCGACGCTCACCATGCTTCTCGCTCCTTGCAGTAGCCACCGTCTCGGTGGAGATCGGCCCGTTGTTCTGAAACACTAGAGCGATGAAACCCAAAAACCCACCGCCCGAGATCCTTCGCCCACATCCAGGATGGTTTCTCGTCTTAGACGGCCCACTCGCCCTTCTGGCGGCCTTCGTGATTATTCCCTCCCTTGGGTCGCGATTCACGAAAATTGCACCTTTTGCGACCAAATCTCTCTTGAAATGGACATTTTTTGCAGCCCTGGTGGTCCACGCCGCGGAAGGCGCAACCGCATGGTCGATAGCCGGCAAAAAAGGCCTAAATCAAAGGGGTTGGGCGCTCCAGACGGCTCTCGTAGGATTCCCATCCTTGCGGCTCTTGATCGAGCAAAACCCAGAAAATCAGGACTATTCGGCTGAGTATCGCCCCAATTAGGTAGCAAACCGTGCAAGATGGTGCACGAGCAGCCCCGCTCCGGAGGGCTGAGGACAAGGAGAATGGTTCCGTGAATAAGACCGAATTGATCGATGCAGTTGCAGCCCACACGGGAAATGCCAAGAGCACCGTGGCAGAAGTCCTGGCAGGACTTGAGGACGTCGTTGTCGCCTCAGTCGCCAAGGGCGAGAAGGTGGCCCTGACCGGCTTTGTGTCCTTCGACCGAGTGGACCGCAAGGCCCGTACGGCTCGTAACCCACAAACCGGTGAAGCCATCCAAGTCAAGGCTTCCAAGGCTCCGAAGGTTGCCGCTGGCGCAAGCTTCAAGAAGATCGTGAAGGGTGAGGCTCCGGCCCCATCTATCCGAGGCTAACTAGCCTTTCCCTCATCACGAGGGTTCACAGAGACGAAAAACCCCGGGGCCGCAAAGCCCCGGGGTTTTTTCATCGAAAAAAAGAAACGTTATTCAGGAATGATGTCAACCAGTTTGCGGCCTTTACGGGCGCCAAACTTGACTTTGCCATCAACCAGAGCAAACAGCGTGTCGTCTTTGCCAATACCCACATTCAGGCCTGGGTGGAAACGTGTCCCGCGTTGGCGCACGATGATTGACCCACCCGTTACTTCGGTGCCGTCATAGACCTTGACGCCGAGTCGCTGGGCATTGGAATCACGACCGTTCCTGGTTGACCCACCACCTTTGGTCTTTGACATGAGTGCTCCTTAGGCCTTCGTTGAGATGCCGGTGATCTTGACCGTCGTGTACTTCTGACGGTGACCCCAGCGAGTGGACTGGTTCGACTTGTTCTTGTAGGTCATGGCGTTGATCTTGGGACCCTTTTCTTGGCCCACAATCTCTGCCGTCACTGAGGCCTTGGCCAATTCAGCGGGCGTGGACAGAACCGTGTCGCCGTCGACGATAAGGACCGTCTCAAATGAGATCGACTCCCCTTCTGCTTCTTTGCGGAGATCGACGCGAAGGACTTGCCCTTCTTCGACTCGTTCTTGAATGGATCCTGTGCGAATGACTGCGTACATAGCCTTTTTACTCTAGCCGATCTACTGGGGGTCCTGAAACCTCTTGAAAATTAGGGCAAGTCAGCATCGAAGGCGACGCCACGACCCTCGCAGGTCGGGCAGGTCGTCGAAACGGACTCCATGAGCCCTTCGGAGATGCGCTTTCTGGTCATCTCCACGAGACCCAACTCTGAGATGTCGAAGACTTGGGTACGGGTCTTGTCTCTCGCCAATGCTTGGCGCAGTGCTGCGGCAACCTGTTCACGGTGCGCCTTGGCCTCCATATCGATGAAGTCGATCACGATGATTCCGCCGATGTCCCGCAAGCGCAGTTGGTGAGCCACTTCTTCGGCAGCCTCCAGGTTGTTCTTAAAGACCGTCTCTTCAAGTGTGGTCTTGCCGACGTTTTTGCCGGTGTTGACGTCAACCACCGTCAGTGCCTCGGTGCGCTCAATAATCAGCGATCCGCCTGACGGGAGCCAGACTTTGGTATCGAGCGCCTTGTGAAGTTGTTCGTGGACGAAATAGCGCTCGAAGAGCGGCAGCGTCTCTTTTTCTTGGTCGTAATGCTCGACGCGATCAACCATCTCGGGGCTTACCTGTGAAACATAGCTTTTGACTTGCTCAAATAGCGTTGCGTCGTCGATCAAGACGCCGCGGTAATCGCTATTGAGCTCTTCACGCAGCATGCGGACAGCAAGATCAAGTTCCCGGTACAGCAGTCCCGGTCGGCTCACCTTTTTGGCTTCAGCCTCTATGGCGCTCCAGCGCTGTGTCAACTCCTCAACGTCACGGGTGAGCTCTTCTTCGGTTGCCCCTTCGGCGGCCGTTCGAACAATGAGTCCATGTCCCTTCGGGCGAATCTCGTCAAGGATTTTCCGTAATCGACGACGCTCGTTGTCGCCAAGGCGCTTCGAGATCCCGATGGTCGCTGAGTTCGGCACCAAAACCGCAAAGCGTCCTGGAAGAGAAACTTCTTGTGTCAGCCGTGCACCTTTTTGGCCGATGGGGTTTTTTGTAACCTGACAAACCAATAATTGACCTGGCTTGAGAACGTCTTCGATACGGGCCGCTTGGGCGGTCTCAGCGTCGACGTCATCGGGGTCATAGTGAACGTCGCCTCGATAAAGCACAGCATTCTTCGGAATACCAATATCGACGAACGCTGCTTCCATGCCAGGCAGCACATTTTGGACGCGCCCAAGATAGATATTGCCGTCGATCTGATTCGTCTCATCGCTCTCTTTGACCACATAGTGCTCAACGAGCGTGCGTCCTTCGAGCATGGCGATGTGCGTTGTGGTGCCCTGGACGTGCACGCACATCATGTACCGGCCCACACTGCGACTTTTGCGGTCTTTGCCACCTCGCCGACGGCGCTTCCGGGGGGTGCCTTCTGCGGCTGGCTCCTCGGAGCCCTCCTCGTCGTCGGCCTTTGCCCCGGCGTTGGCAGGGATCGGCGTTGGGGCACGGTCTTCTCGTGCAGGACCAACTGGGGTCACGACCGCACCCTGTTCTCCCCCACCTCCAGGTCGGGTATCGCCGATCCTTGGAGCGGGCCGCGAATCGCCAACTTCGGGGGACCCATCGGTCACCGCAGTGGCCGCTATGGCTGGTTCTTCAGCAACTGCCTCGACGGCGAGGTCGGGGGTTGTGGCTTCTACTTCTGGTGTTGCATCGTGCTCTGTCATTGGACAAGAGCCTCCTCATCGTTCTCATGAGCTGCTCATTGCAGCTGGCTGTGTTGTCGCACCGTAGAGCCGTCCATCCTCCGTGAGGGGCTCGACACGACTACCTTCAATTTCAATAAANTGTGCACTTCGACTCGCACGGACGAGCCTCACGCTTGAATCCAGAACGCTCAGCAGTTCTGCCGGCCGCACACCTCTTGGTTTGGTGGCGAGTTCAGCACTAAGCCGCACTGCCCCGGGTCGTGAACCCGGGCCTTCAACTACAAGATCACACACACTCGGCCGTAAGTCATCGTTAACTTTTCGACCTTTTCGTTCTCGTTCAATCGGGAGGTGTTCAGCCGCCAGCAGGTGTTNGACCCGCTCGNTTAGCTCAACGTCACCCATTCCAGATACCTCCACGATCCAAGAACACAATGTTACTTCTTCTTGGAGCGATCCCTTAGAACCGTTCAGGCTATGAGCNCTCACCACTTCAAGGCCCTCAGGCATCATGGAGTCCAACAGCGCGACGACCTCGCTCAAGTCACCCGATTCTCCAGCCAATGCCTCNACNCCCGTGGCAAAACGGATGTCAACGAACTCCGCTTGGGACTCACATCCCGTCGGCAGGGCCAGAGAGAAACTCAGCAGTGGCCGAGGTGAGAATCCCTCTGAGTAGGCCACCGGCAGGTGGGCTCGGCGCAATGCCCGCTCCCAGCTGCGCGCGACGTCTCGCTGAGAGATGTAGCGAATCCGTCCCGTCTTCGTATAGCGAAAGCGAAGGCGTTCTGGGATCGGTTCTCGTTCTTGCGTCATGGTCTCAGCGACTCAGCGAAACTGGAACACCGAGATCGAGGTGTTGGCCNGTCCCTTGACTTCCTCCCGCAGGAGCTTGGGGCGATGCCACGACATGTTCGATGCCATAGTTCGTGCAGGCTCCACAGTCGTAACAAGGAGTCCAACGACAGTCTTCAAGACCAACTTCTCCCAACGCATCGCGATACTCACCCACGAGGAAATCTTTGTGCAATCCCGCTGAGAGGTGGTCCCACGGGAGCACCTCATCCACGTCGCGTTGGCGAATGGTCATCGCATCAATATCGAGACCTTCAGCAACGATCGCTTGTTGGAAAAGGGACAAGTCAAAGTGCTCAGACCATTCTTGGAACGTGCCTCCGGCTCGCCACACTCTCTCGAGCACAGCTCCAACGCGACGATCTCCTCGAGAGACGATTCCTTCGGCCAAGGTGGCTGCTGGTTCGTGCCACTTGATCTGTAGACCCCGGGTCTTTTTGGCAGCCTCTCGAAGCAAAGCGATTTTATGCTGCAGTTCTTGCAAAGTGTTCTGACGATGCCATTGAAAGGGCGTTTGAGCTTTGGGGACGAACCCGCCGACCGAAGCTGAAACGGTGATGTTGGCGTGATAGCGCTTGCCGATCTCCACACAGCGTGCACCAAGTTCAGCGATCCCCAAGACGTCTTCATCGGTTTCGGTGGGCAGTCCAATCAAGAAGTACAACTTGACACGTCGCCATCCTTGAGAAAACGCCGCGTCCACCGCAGCGTAGAGATCATCGTCGGAGATCAACTTATTGATCACCTTTCGCATACGCCACGTGCCGCCCTCAGGGGCGAAGGTCAATCCCGTTCGCTTGACTTGTTGAATCTTTGCGGCCGTTGCCACCGTGAACGCATCGACCCGCAATGAGGGAAGCGATACGGACACCCGTCCTCCATTCGCTGGGTCGTCAACGACAGAGGTCACCACACCTTCAATGTCGGAGAAGTCAGCCGTGGACAGCGAGGTGAGGGCGACCTCTTCATAGCCCGTGCGCTCAATACCTCGCTTGACCATCTCAATCACTTGTGCGGCAGGACGCTCACGCACGGGGCGGGTAATCATGCCAGCCTGGCAAAAACGACAGCCTCTGGTGCACCCTCTGAAGACTTCAACATTGAGTCGGTCGTGGACGACCTCCATAAGAGGTACAAGCTGGTTCTTCGGATACGGCCAGTCCCCTAAGTCGGCGATTGTTCTTTTTTCGACGACGCCAGGAGCATGGTCATTCAGGATCGTGAGCCCTCTCTGTTTGGGTCCATCGAAAATCGGCGCATAGAAACTTGGGATGTACACCCCATCGACCTGGGCCAGGGCTTCGAGAACGCTCCGACGTTCTCGGGTGGCTGGGTCTTCATCAAGCCATCGCTTCATTACGACCGTGATCTCGCTGATCACTTCTTCACCTTCGCCGAGGACAACCGCATCGAGAAAATCAGCCAAAGGCTCTGGATTGTACGTGCAATGTCCGCCCGCAATCACGATGGGGTCGTTGACGCCACGATCAGCGCTGTGGAGCGGGATGCATCCTAAATCGAGCATGTTCAACAGATTTGTATAGGTCAGCTCTGCTGAAAGATTAAAGGCCACCACATCAAATGCTTGGGCCGCAAGGTGATTCTCAAGGCTAAAGAGAGGAATCCCGGCTCCTCTCATGGCGGCTTCCATGTCACTCCACGGTGCATAGGTTCGCTCGGCGACTGCATCATCACGCTCGTTCAAAATCTCGTACAAGATTTGAAGACCCTGATTGGGGAGTCCGATCTCATAGGTGTCCGGGTAGGCCAAGAGCCAGGCCACCGAGTCAGATGAATGGAGAGGAAGTTGCGACCCCATCTCGCCCCCGACGTAGCGCGCCGGTTTTTCGACATGAAAGAGCAGTGGTTCAATCTCTTCGAACAGCGAGTTCATTCCTTGAGTCTATGGCGACCCTAGGGTCGGGGTCTTCACACTGCGCCCTGGTGCAACTCAGCCCGCCGGCACCGTTGTCGGAGGGACATACCCCGCCGGCGGAACAGTTGCCGGGGCCGTATCTGAAGGAGGTGATGACGGCGTCGGGAATTTGACCGGGCCCACCGGGTTGGCCACCAGGTAATTGAAAGTATTCGCCACCACCGGTGCGGCGGCACTTGCTCCGTAGCCACCTTGGTCGATGACACAGACGATGACGTACTTGGCGTTGGGCACAGGGCCAAAGCCTACGAACCACGAGTTGGGCTCAAGTCCCGGCGCGTTCGACGCCGTTCCCGTCTTGCCACCGACTTGGAAGGCGTTCATATCGAAGTGCGCATACTGCTGAAACGTGGCGTACGCAGTTCCCGATTTATTATTCACGACCCCGAGAAGACCCTGGAGTATCGGTTGCAGCGTCGATGCAGGGAGCGAAACGTGGTTGACCACGCGCGGTTGGTATTGGTGGATCAGTGTTCCCGACGGCGACACCACACCCGCGGCGACTTGTGGGGCGTAGCGAGTGCCGCCATTAATAAACGTTGAGTAAGCCGTTGCCATCTGCAGCGGCGAAACGCTTGTCGAACCCTGCCCAAAGGCCATCTCGATGTTGTCACCTACATACCATGTGGTATTCGGGAATGCGTTGGGCGCTTGCGCGTGGAGCTGTTGTCGCACAGCTTGAGAGTCAACGCGACCAACTGCTTCGCCGAACAGGTCAATTCCTGATGGTTGGCCCAGGCCATACTGCGCCGCTACGTTTTGAATGGGTGTTTGACCATACTTCGACGTCTGAGAGCCGAAGAGATAGCCGAGGTTATAGAAGTAATAGTCCGATGAGGCGGTAAGCGCCATGGGGAGGTTTACTTCACCCAATCCGCCGTTCTCATCGTCATGAAAGACACAGCCCGCTCCACCGGCGATGCAGCTCGGTGTCGTGAAGGTTCCGGTGTCGTTGACGTACTGCCCTGCGCTGATTAATCCATCATTCAGTGCAGCAGTAGCCGTCACCATCTTGAACGTTGACCCCGGCGTGTAGAGACCCCCAATGGCGTAGTTGTTTAATGCGCCGCTTTGCAAAATCGTGTTGAGGTTGGCTTGGGAAATTCCCCCGACAAACTGAGTCAAGTCGTAGGTCGGATAGCTGGCCATCGCGAGGATTGCTCCGGTCTGTGGATCCATAACAATCGCCGCTCCGTTGATGGCCGGCGGAAACTTTCCGGAGCGAGCATCAACCGTTTGGCGATCGGCCAAGATCTGCTGTTGGAGATTGGCTTGCAGATTTTGCTGGAGGCCAAGATCTAGGTTGAGCACCAGTGTGTCTCCTGGAACAGGGGCTTTCTCTTTTACGATTCCTTGCACCAGGCCTTGTGCATTCACTTCAATGGCTTGATAGCCGGGTACTCCTCGAAGAGAACTTTGGTAAAAATCCTCGATCCCGCTTTGGCCGAATGCAGATGCTTGGGTGTAACCCTTGTTGGGGTTCTGGGCGAGTTGGGACGATGAAATCGCTCCGACGTAGCCCAAGACATGGGGAGCCACGCTCCCCCCTTGCGGATAGACACGGGTCGTCGATGCCTGAATGGTGACGCCCGGATACTCAGATTGGTGTTCCTCGAGAAACTGAATCGTGGCGTTCGGTGCATTGGTCTCAATCGGTGCCGGTTGATACGGGTCGTACTTTGGATTATTTAAAATGGTCTGGACCTGCGCTGGGGTCTGCCCAGTAAGCGCAGCGACTTGCCCGATGACTTCAGGGTGCTGCGATGCTTCAAGTCGACTCAGGACGATGTCTTGGTTCACTTGATTGCCAACGAGCACCGTGTCGCTTCGGTCGACGATCTGCCCTCGAGGGGGCTGCACGGTGACAATGCGAATCTGGTTGGCGGTCGCATTGGCCCTCGACACACTTGCGTTCACAATTTGCAGGGAAAAGAGCCGAAGGATCAGGAGGGAAAAGAGTATGACGAACACCGATCCCACCACGATGAGGCGAAACGGAGGGCGGGCCTCAACTTCGTCGGGCGAGGGAACCAAATCTGCCATCGACATTCCTCGCCGCTCACGTATGCGCGGTTGTCGGGTTTTGCGACCTTTGAAACGAAACCAACTCACCAGTTCGACACCTCAGTGGAGATCCGCCGCTGCCCCTTTCGCTCCCCGAATGACCAGTTCACAGCCATCCAGATCGGGATGGTGAGCACAGCGGCGGCCACACCCACGATGGGGAGCAGTGCGAGATAGTTCACACTGGCGAACTGATCCTCACCAAAGATGTAGCCAAGCAGGCCATAGGAGGCCACTGCCAGCATTGACGTACCGGCCCCAAGGAGTGGCGTAACCCACCAAGAGGACCCCTCCAGGGAAAGACCATTACGCTCAGCAATCGTCCCGATGGCATAGCCCAGCAAGGTCGCAACGAGTGCCGTCAGTCCAAACGGCGTGGGCTGAAGGCAGTCCAGAGCAATTCCTGCACCAAATCCCGTCACGGCACCAAGCTCAGCTCCTCCGACCAATCCCGCAGCAACAGGGAAGAGCCAGATAATTTCTGGATGCAGGGCGTCAAGGGAGAGTTTGGTGACAATGGTGACCTGGATAATCACACCCACGAGCACGATCAAAGCCAAACGGAGCCAGTTGATTCGACTCATGCGGGCGGCTCCCACAGCAGCACGTCAACGTAGCCAAGGCTCTTGAGATTAGCCAGCGGTGCAACCGTGATTACCATCTGCGTGGCATTTTGAGGGTTCACGACGCTCGTGACTTTCCCGATAGGAAGGCCGGCGGGAAACTCAGCACCTTGTAAGCCATTGGTGTAAACCACCGCACCTTTTGAAACGGCTGAGTTCGGTGCGATGTAGTTCAAGGTGAGCGATCTGTTGGACGACACACCGTTGATGATTCCCTGGACACTCGAGGTACCTACTTGCGCGCCGACTCGAGAAAGTCCATCGTCAATCAAGCGGACCGTTGCCGTTGAATGCGACACAATGACCACTTGACCAACGAGGCCCCCGCTCCCGACCACCGGCATGCCAACGGCAACGCCTGAACTACTTCCCTGATTGATTTCAATCGAGGCCGCGAAGTTCGACACATTGAGGTTGATTGTCTGCGCGGTGACCGTAGGGATCGACCCTACGAAACCTAGGCCCTGCAACGCGTTAATCTGCGCGAGTTGTTGACGCTCATATTTTTCGATGAGGCGTTGCTGTTGAAGCGTATCCACTTGAGCTTGGAGTTTTTGGTTCTCTGAGGTCACTGCCCCATAGTTCAGCGCACCGGAGAAGAAATTACCGATCGGCCTCGTCGCAGCGTTCACGACGTCAACCAATGGCGACAACACCGTGGACCCAACGCTCCGCAGACTCGACGTAATTCCTGCAGATGTGCCGAGCGAAAGTGCGATCAGCGTGATAGCTGAAAGGACCAAGACAGCGAAAGTCGTGAGTGACCGGCGGGACCGGCGGGTAGCCATGAGACGGCGCTCGGCAAACTCAGCGAGTCGTGGACGTAATCAAGACTCGCTTG
>TBL_comb47_HYPODRAFT_10000071_pt1 | contig 123598 bp, 112 predicted proteins | sample TroBogypolimnion_40_FD_10682 | JGI IMG/M metagenome (IMG submission 10682)
GTGGAAGATTGAATACAACGAACAGCGGCCACACGATTCCCTCGGGGATCTGACGCCTGCGGATTATCTGTCAAAAAACGCTGGAAACTCTATTTTTCAACTGTCTACTTGACGGGGAAGCCTACGATACAAGGTTTCTTGTTTGCTGCTGTTGGCTTTTCATGGGACAAGGAAGGAAGCAAACCCTTTGTTGCTTTGATTTGTGCTTTGGGTTTTCTTTTGTCGCTCATCCTGTCCTCTACAATGGTGGGGGCTTCACGGGCAACAAGGCGCCTTCTTGCCTGGTGGGACACCAACAAGCCAAAAGACTATAACGGTCCAGGGGTTATTGGGCTTGAGCCGCACAAGTTAGGGCTACCTTCATGGTCCGGTCCTTGGACTTACATATCCATTATCTTTGCTGCTATTTGGATTGCAGTTTGGTTTATCAAGAGCTAACAAGCCAATAAACCAGACCGGAATGAAGCACGCGCCGTTCTTATAAGGTGGGCAAAAAATGGGGGGAAGGCGCCCGGTTTTCATGTCAAAAATATCGGGATCCGGCCCTTGTTCTTTCCGTGCTAAAAGACATATTCTGAATAGACACAACACAATTGCTGGGAAGTAGCAGGATGGAAATCAGAGTATTACTTTTTGTTCAGGAAGGCAGCGCTAAGCAGAAATACCTTGATGCACTTGCTGGGTGTGGAGTGAATGTTTTCGTAACTTCTTCATTTAGCGATTTAAGCGATGAAATTTGCAATCAAACATACCATGGACTTCTGCTTGATCTGCCAACCAAATTGAAAGCAATCAAAGATAATAAAGCCTACGTATATCATCTGGTGGAAAAATTCCCAGTTTCACATTTGCAAATTGACACTAGCGCTGGGAAAATTCGATGTTTTTATTTTAATAAAACATCAGAAAGCAGTTTGCTTGATTTTATCAATACTCAATGCAAATATTTTAGCCCGCAGAGGATTAGGGAAGATGTAAGAAAAGAAATACATCTCCACTTGACTGTCTATAAACATAATAATGATAAACGGCCTGAGCGTTCAGTAACGAAAAACATATCCTCTAAAGGATGTTTTATATTTTCAACTCATCGCTGGAAAGAAGGAGATGATATCTGGATCCGCTTTAAAGAAATCAAAGATTCAAGCCTGATACATGCTCAAATACGAACAGTCGTGAAATGGGGGGGGGATCGGCAGATTCCTGGCATTGGCGTTGAATTCAAAAATCTTTCACAATTCCATACTGAAGCATTAGCCGGAGTACTGGGTATAACTAAAGAATTTTTCAGCACTAATCAGCTTGCGAGATAGAGCAACGTGTGTCGAATATCATACAGTCGCTTCAAAAACTCATAGACAAGGCGAAGGGTTCTTTCGCCATCCCATCATCAAGTGCACCAAAATGATTGGCAGTTCACCTCAACGGTCGTCAGCTTCAAACTGAAGCGTCTTTATCCGAAACTGTGACTGTTACAGCGTTGCTAGTCGCTTATCTCCCCCATCTCTACCAATCGCAACAAGCCATCGGTAATCAGCTTCAGTCAACTTTCAAATTACCACTTCTTTGCAGGATGTACCAGCACCTAGATAATATTGATCCAGATTGCGATAAAAAGTGGCCATTACCGGATATTTTTTTTATACCTCACGGAGTAATGGCTAGTGCAAAGGGTTGTGTTATGACGTGGAGCTAGGCAGAAACGGCTTTGCCAAGGTTTTGTCTCAATAATACAGACCGAGATTCTGCCGCCATTTTTTATTTGACAGAGATGCCTGTGTGTATTTCGATCAATGTTCAGTAACTCACAGTCTCACGCATCTGATTATGGCATAATGGCAATCAAGCATTTATATATTTTAAGTACAAAGGCGGAACAATGGTTGATACAGATGGTAATGAGGACGATGTACTGATTGAAGAATGCGGGATCTGTGGAGGCGACATCGTCATTGACAGCTATTGCGAGGAAGAGGACGTCGTCTACTGCAATGACTGCGAAGCGGAATACCTTATTCGCTCCGTCGATCCCATTCGTCTCAAACTGCTCGACGACGACATCGATACGGACGTCGACGATACAGATGATACCTATGATGAAAAATACGATTGATTATACACCGTCCAGGCCGTGTCGAGCGCATAGCCTGTTTGCTTGATAATCTTTTTCCCAAAAGGTGTTAAAGAATGAATTTTCTTGATATGCCGTCAAATAAGTCTGCCTACAACCAGGCGAAAGCAGTTATCCTGCCTGTCGCCTATAGTGGTACCAGCCATTCTGCCCGGTCCGTAGACAAGGGGGCTGAACGCATTCTTCAGGCTTCCCAGTTGCTTTCCACCTATGATGTGGAGACCAACACCGATGTCAGTGAACTGAGTATCCATACCCTTGACCCTCTAACCTTTCCGGGAAGCCCCTTAGAAGCTGTGGAAGAGTTGTTCAGGCAGGCCACCCCGCATTTTAAGAAAAACAAACTGGTCGCCAGCCTCGGCGGCAGCCATCTTATCAGTCTGGGATTGGTGCGTGCGGCGCTGGAACAGTATGACAACCTCAGTGTGCTCCATTTCGGGGCACATCCCCACCTTGTTGCCAGTGGTGACAATGCTGTGTGCGACGAAACAAACGTCATGGCGCGGATTCGGGAAAAATGCGCGGTCTCGCATATCGGTATTCGCAGCATGACCAAAGCCGAACGAGGCAAGGTCCATCTTGACAACCTCGTCTTTGCTCGTGATATCTACAACAACGGCCTTAACGCAGCGGCGGATGCGATCGATCTCCTAAGTGAAAAGGTATATATAGCCATTCACCTTGACATTCTGGATCCAGCCTGCATGCCAGCCGTTGCTCGGCCTGAGCCGGGCGGACTCGATTGGTATACGCTCAACGCCTTGATACGTATGGTGTCCCGGGAGAAATCTATCGTTGGTTTTGATATCACCGGGTACGTTCCACAGCAGGAAGGGATGCATACGCAGCTGCTGGCGGCGAAACTGGTCTACAAAACCCTCATCTGTATCATGCAGAATAACCTTTGATGTGGGGTCTAGAACTTATCGTCTAATTCCACAATGAGCTCTCAATCCCCTCCTGGTTCCCATGCGCCGCATGGGAACCTCTCTAACTTTTAGCCGCATAAGCCCCATTCCCCCACATCTTTTCACTTCACCTCGTTGCCTTTTTCTCAGTTAAAGCTGCCGACTGCTGCAATCGGCGCATACAGAATATCGATCCGCAGACCATCAGAATCAGGCTGTATAAAAAGACCCGCCAACCGAAATATTCGTACAATATACCTGGTGCAAAGGAACCGATGGTACCGCCCAGATAGTAGAAGGAAATGTAAACGCCGTTGGCGATCCCTTTTTTGCTTTTTGCCAGAGTATTGATGTATCCAGAGAGCAGCGAGTGGACCATGAACATGCCGGTGCAGAAGACGAACATCGAGAAAAACATGGCTCGGTGGTCTTTGATCATGAAACCACAAATGCCGACGATGTAAAGAAAAAGTCCAGTCATCGCCACTCTGGTCTCTGAGCCGAACAGGTTGATTATTCTCCGCACGTTCAACGACACCAGAATGCCCATGACATAGCCGAAATACATGAAACCAATACCGGTCTCGCGGAAGGCCGGATTAATGGCCTTTAGTTCAAAGGGGAGGAAATTGAGTAGCCCGGCAAAAACAAAAAATACCGAAAAAATAGTGAGGTACAGCCAGAAAAACTGGGGTTGCTTGACCAGTTCCACCACCTCGCCTATTTTGGGCTTGGTGTACTCCAGGTTGGCGTCTTTTTCCAGATTGCGCAGCAAGAAAAAGCCCCAGATCAGCAGCACCCCCAGCACAAAAAAGAAGAATCGCCAGCCAAAGAGATCGGTAAATAAACCCGAGAGAAATCGGCCGAGAAAGCCGCCGAGTATGGTAGCTGCGATATAGCGCGCAATGGCAGACTGGACATCTTCACGAGGGGCTGTAAAGGAGATATAGCTGACCAGTGAGGTGAGGATGGCTGGAATAGCCATGCCCTGAAGACCGCGAATGACTAGCAGCAGCAGGTAACTGTTGGTGCAACTGAACATCAGTTCCAGGACCCCGAGCAGAAGAATGGCGGTCCGCACGATCAGTCGGGCGGAGAGCGATTCCAGCAGGACCCCGTAAAACATTGGCGCAAAGCCGAGCGGCAGCATCATCAAAGTGGTGAAAAGAATAGCCTGGAGGGATGTCAGGGCGAACTCATGCTGGAAAACCGGCTGGATCGGCTGGGCGGCATAGAGGGAACAGAAGGTGATAACGGTACAAAAATAAATTTTGGGTAGTGTTCCGTGCAGACGAAACTGTGCGAGAAAAGGCACGATACGGTCTCCTGGTGTCGATGATCTTGGTTATCAGGGACTGGTTAAGTTAATGAAGAGTTGGCAAAAAGAGGGGCGGTGTCCGCTTCAGTTGGGGGACGGATATGCCTGCTGGATATCTTAAGCAGTTTTCAGAGGGAGCCTGATGTAAAAGGTGGTGCCTATGCCGATGGTCGACTCAAAGGTAAGTGTGCCCTGATGTTTATCGTGGATGATATTTCGGGAAATAGCTAACCCCTGACCCGAGCCCTTGCCGACATCCTTAGTGGTGAAAAACGGATCAAAAATCCGTTGTTGGAGGCCTTCGGGAATGCCGCCTCCTGTATCGGAGATAGAGATGACGACACTCTCGCCCTCGCAGGCAGTGCGAATTTTTATCGTTCCCATTGCAGAACTTTTCCCCCTATGATCAGCAATCGCATCGGCGGCGTTGACTACAAGATTGATGATGACCTGACCTATATCGCCGGGATACCCATTAACCGAGGGGAGTTCACCAAGGTCCAGTTCCATCTGCGCCACATATTTATACGTGTTGTTGCAGACGATTAAAGCATTGTTGATAATATCGTTGATATCGGATGGACGCTTGCTTTCACTGTCACCCGAATGGGCAAACCCTTTGAGGCCGAGAACCAGTTTCGTCACCCTGTCTACCCCGTGTAGTGTCTGCTCAAAAGCCTTGGGGGCTTCGTCCTGCAGATATTCAACGTCCGCTGCTTCCTCCAGCCGTTCGATCTCGCTGAGAAGTTCTTCCGGCGAGGAGGATCCGGATAGTGTCGCCTCTTTGAATTTGCTGTACGCCGTGATCAGTTGCAGGAGGTTTTGAAAACTATCTTGGAGGAAGGCCAGGTTGCTACCGATGAACTGAATGGGCGTATTGATTTCATGAGCAATGCCAGCGGACAGCACGCCGATGGATTCAAGTTTCATGCTATGGATGCGGTTTGCTTCCTTGAGCCGCTGTTCGGTGAGGTTGCGGAATATCAGTACCGCACCGGTGATTTCATTGTTTTCGCCACGAGTCGGACAGACGATGAAATCCGCCGAGAAACTCGATCCATCTTTTTGCCATAAAACATCGCCGTCGCCATGATGGGAGGAACCATCTTCTATGGCTGCGAACATAGGGCAGAAATCATAGGGGTATTCGCTGCCATCATCCTGACTGTGATGAATAGTCTCATGTAAATGCCTCCCGACAAAATCATCGAGCGACCAACCGAGCGTGGTTAGTGCGGTTTTGTTAGCTTCCGTGACATGACCTTCCTTGTTGACCATAACCACAGCGCCGTTGACCCAGTTGAGCAACATCTCGTTCTGGTAGTTGACCTGCTTGAGGGTCTCAAGGAGGACATCGATTTTTTTCTGCAGGTTGTTGGATTCTGTTGTCGTTTCGGTCACCATTTCACCTCGCAGAGTGAACGTTTATGGCGCTCATTGTATGAGTTGTTTTGCCCTAATTCGTTGTTGATTTTTGTATATGCTGGTCCAGCCTGAGTAAAGTTGGGGTCAACTCAAAGGTGGCCGACATGAAGAGTTTTCGACGTTTTGAGTGGAATTCAAAGTATACCGAATCATTGCATACAAAACGATGATAAATGCGCTGAATGTACATATCAGCACCTTACTGATTGCCCTGCAGTTGTTTTTTAAAAAATTCGGATGATTACCGGAGACGGAAACAAGATAATTAATAATGATATCTTACTCCAGGAGAGATGATGTGTGCCACCTGGTCTTCGTGGTCGATGGCCACAATGGGTCAGTACGATCTTTGCTTCAGATCGTCCATGTATTCGTCCCATTCCACCGGCAGGGAAGATTTTTTCTTATTATTACATTCCTTGCAGCAGGGAACGAGGTTATCTTTTGTGCTGCGGCCGCCACGGGAAAGGGGAATGACATGGTCCATGGTCAGGTTTTTAAATCCCACCTGCAGCCCGCAATACCAGCAGGTTCCGGTGGAGGTTTTCTGCTGCCACCAGCGGCTGCGACGCAACTCCCTGGCTTTGCTGCGTTCGATCCGGATCAGTGCTTCATCGATGCTGTCGATGGAAAAATATTCGTTGCTCATGAAAACAGTTCTCCCCGTAGCAATTGCCGCATTCGGCCGACAAGGTAGAGGGAACCAGCCACGCAGATCAGGTCATCGGGTGTGGCCGAGGCTAGGGCCATTTTCAGGGCCTGTTCAACGGTGTCGGCGCAACGGGTTTTGGCGCGATCAGGCGCCGGTACCTGGTCTTGCAAAGCGGCAGGGGGGGCAGAGCGGAGCGATTCGGCCTGGGTGAAAATGATCTCTGCGGCCAGCGGCATCAGTTCCTGCAGGGCGGGTTGCAACTGTTTGTCTCGCATGTTGCCCCAGACGAGCAGAAGGCGTCTGCGCGGATACCCTAGCGTCAAGCTATGGTGCAAGGCTGCCACGCCCGCCTGATTATGGGCGCCGTCCAGCAGAAAACGAAATCCCCCCCCCTGAGCTTCCAGGGTGAGCAACTCCATCCGGCCTGGCCAGCGAACTTGTTGCAGTCCGTCAATCAGGGCCTGCTGAGAGATGGGGAATTGGCTTTCAAGGAGTTCTAAGGCAGCCAGAGCCAGGCTGGTGTTGATTGCCTGATGCGCACCGGCAAGTACCAGCGGCAACTCGGTGCGGGGAGGACCGTTAATCGGGCGATAATCAAGCGTTCCGTTGCTGTTGCGATGCCCCAAAAAATGGAGGCCATGCAGGTACAGCGGACTGTTTTTCTCTCGGCAACGTTGCTCGATTACCGGAACCGTTTCCGGCGCTCTGCCCGAAAACACAACGGGAACTTTGTACTTTATGATACCTGCCTTTTCTGCGGCAATTTCAGTAAGGGTTGTCCCCAAATACTGTTCATGATCGCTACTGATGTCAGTGATGATCGAAACCAGGGGCGTCACCACATTGGTCGCATCGAGCCTCCCGCCCATGCCGGTTTCCAGAATGACCACCTCAACCCCCTCCTCCTGAAACCAAAGCAGGGCCAGGATGGTCGTGAATTCAAAATAGGTGGGCAACGGGCGTCCGGCGAAAAAGGTCTGCAGCATGGTAACCAGTCGGGCAAAACAGGACTCGGTGATATAATCTGCGCCTATCTGAAACCGTTCGCGGACCGAACTTAGGTGAGGAGAGGAGTAAAAACCGGTGCGATAGCCTGCTGCCGAAAGGATGGCCCGTAGGTTGGCGCCTACCGAGCCTTTACCGTTGGTCCCGGCGATATGAATGATCTGGAGTTGATCATGAGGTCTGCCGAGTTCTGCGAGCAGGTTTTCGGTAGTTGCAAGACCGAGTTTGATTTTGAAGAACTGGAGCTGCTCCAGGTATGTTACGGCTTCCCGATAGTTCATGAGGGTATGCTGGGTCGAGTATCGGCAGCGGAACAGACATGGAATGCATTGTTGAGGACAAAACGGCTCACCCGAGAATCTCCAGTTTGGCGTAGTCGAGGTGAAGGATTTTGCTGCCATGACGGTCAAAGAGGATTTCAACCCGGCGTGGGCCGGGAATACTGGTAACCCTGCCTATTCCAAAAAAGGTATGGGCAACCTGCATGCCCTCGCTATAGACCACACGCGCCGATTCTACCTTGTCCGATGGCGTAACACTTGCTATTTCCTGGACGTATCGGTTGACCAAGGGAGCAGAAGTCGTTCCTGTCTGATCAATGGTATTGTACAGGCCAGGGCTGATTTCCCGCAAAAAAGGCGACATTGAGGCCCGTAAATGCTGGCGATCCGGGGTGATCAATTCCTTCGGATACGTAAGGAAAAGCTGTTGCTTGGCCCTGGTAGCGGCAACATAGAGCAGGCGTCGTTCTTCTTCCCACTGATCACCGGGCGTGGCATTCTGGTGTGGAAAGCGCCCTTCGGCAAGCCCAATAACAAAGACGGTATCCCATTCAAGTCCCTTGGCTGAGTGGATGGTGGAGAGGATGAGCCGATTTTCTTCCATGGCGGTTCGGCCCGGCGTTCCGACATCAGGCGGATCAAGGGCCGTGTCATCGACAAAGGACTGAAGATCGCCGTAACCGGCAATAAGGATTTTGATCTGGTCCAACTCCTTGCGCCGTTTGGGATAATCGTCGTAATATATCTTTTCGAAAATCGGTTCATAATAGGCCATGACCAGATCAAACTGATCCGACGGGGTCAGGGCGTCCTGGGTGAGGGGCTGCAATATTTCGTTGAGTTTGTCAAATTGGGACTTCCAGGCAGGCGCCGGTTGATAGGCAGCCAAGGCCGTCAACGGTGCGTCGGATTCCTTGAGGCAGTGGAGGATTTTTTGTACGGTTTTCGGGCCGACTTTTTCGAGTTGGAGGAGGATGCGGTTCCAGGAGAGATGGTCCCAGGGATTGATGACCACCCGGAAAAAAGAGAGGAGGTCTTTGATATGGGCCGATTCGGTCAACTTCAGGCCACCGCGCTTGTCAAAATCCATGGCATGTCCGGCTAGTTCAATCTCCAGTTTGTAGGAATGATATCCGGAGCGGAAGAGAACGGCTATTTCGTTTAAGGCGATGCCTTCCTGCTGTCGTTTCGCAATCTGCTGGACTATAAACCGGGCTTCCGCCGCCTCGTTGGGCGTGACGATAAGCTGCGGCCGGATGCCTCCAGTGGCACTGGTAAACAGGGTTTTGGTGAATTTTTTTTCAGCATTGGCGATGACTGCGTTCGTCAGTTGGAGAATGGGGGCGGTGGAGCGGTAATTTTCCTCCAGTTTGACAATTTTTGTTCCGGGAAATTGATTGGAAAAGCGCATGATGTTCTGGAAATCAGCACCTCGGAAACTGTAGATCGACTGGGCGTCATCGCCTACCACCATGACGTTATGCTGATGGTAAGCCAGCAGGCGGACGATCTCGGCCTGTAATTGGTTGGTATCCTGGTATTCATCGACCAGAATGTATTGGAAACGGTTCGACAGCTCGCTCCGGGCTTGTTCTGACTGCTCCAGGAGCTGTTTCCAGTTGACGAGTAGGTCATCGTAATCCATCAGGCCGTGATCACGCTTGAATTGGCTGTAATGTTCCTTGATTGTATAAAAATCATTAATGAATTCTGACAAATGGACGTGATTTTCGTAGACAAGGTCTTTGATGGTGGTCGCTTTATTGATCGCCCCGGAAATAAGGTTGATAATCACCCGTTTCGAGGGGAATCGTTTGCCTGCTCCGGCCATGCCGAGAGAGGATTTGATCAGATTGATGATACCTTCGGCGTCACCCCGGTCGATGATGGTGAAATTAGCGCCCAGACCGAGGTGGTGCCCGTAATGACGGAGTAAGATGTTGGCGGTGGCATGGAAGGTCCCGCCCATGACGCGACGACTGGATTGGTCTGTCAGTTGGCCGGCCCGGTGCAGCATTTCTTGAGCAGCCCTGCGGGTGAAAGTGAGCAGGAGGATCGACTCCGGCAGGACCCCCTGCTGGATCAGATAGGCCATTCGGTAGACGAGGGTCCGGGTCTTGCCGCTGCCGGCCCCTGCAATTACCAGAATCGGCCCGTTGCCATGGGTGACGGCGGCATATTGCGCGGGATTCAGGACTTCGGGCGTTATGGCGGTGGCTACAGCGGGGGATTGATGGTGCTGGTCGGCGCCTGACAAGTGTTGGTATTGCATACCCGGTTTTCTACCATAGAGGGGCAGGAGGTGCAATGAGTGTTGACATATCCGTTAGCGACTGGGTAAAGTCCCTGCGAATAATTCGTTGACCCCGTGAAACGGTTTAACACTTGGGAATTACTCAGGGGAATCTTTCCTTATAGCGGTGGCTGTGGCATGTTAAGGCATTGCCGCCGAAGTGAAAGACAATTTATTGACGCATCTGCAGGGATACAATGACACAACCGGATCAGTTGTTTACCTCCACCGTCTTACAGGCCTTGTTTCCGGCGACGCGCACGCATGATTTTTTTGATGCACTGCTTGGCGATGCCAGCGAAGGTGCCTATGACATTGCCCTGACCTATGAGGGCTATGACACTGCCAGGCAAGTTCTTAATTTTTCGCTTAACCTGCACGAACGTCCAGGGCGTTGCCTGGCCTGTAATCTAACCTCTGGCCTGCCCGGGGTGTTTTCCCGACATCCAGTGATTAATATCAAAGGATTGGTGGCGGAGATTGAAAAATTGTTAGGCGGGAAGATGGTTTGCGAGAGTTGGAAGTTGGGGCATACGCTGCAGAAGGGGCGGTCGCTGCATAGCATCCCTTTGCAGATTGAGGTTCGTTTGCCATAGCTTAGCCTCGAGTCTGTTCATCGTTTCGAGAAAGAAGACAGGAAAACGAAAATCGGTCAGTTGATGGCGACTTGAGCTCGGCCGTTGGCCTTGGCCTGATAGAGGATATCGTCAGCTTTTTCCATCCATTCGTCGAGCGCTATTCCGGTTTTCCATTCGGAGAGTCCGATACTGACGGCTAATTTTCCAGCATCTGTGACAACATTGAGTTGCTCTACCGCCAGACAGAGCCGTTCGGCCAGATAACGGGCATCCTGCATGCTGGTGTCCGGTAGGACCAGTAGAAATTCATCACCACCCATGCGTACCAGGAGATCGGTGAGGCGGATCTGCTGTTTCAGCGCTTCGGCAACCTGCTGTAAAACCTTGTCGCCCATCACATGTCCCATGGAATCGTTGACGGCTTTGAAGTGGTCCAGGTCGAGGGCCGCTAAAGTGAGAGGGCGGCCGTGACGGTTGGCCTGCTCGATAATAGAGCCGATGCGTTCTTCAAAGACAAAACGGTTAGGCAGTCCGGTCAGGTTGTCCTTGTGTGCTTGGGCAAATATCTCTTCATATTCCAGAGCCCGTTTCAAGGGCTCTGCCAGGATTGCCAGCGATTCGTCAAGAAATTGCAATTCTTCCTCAGAAAGAGGTTTTCCTTTGCGCAAGAGTACGAGGACGCCGTAACAATCTGCGGAGTCGAGCCCCCATTTGTTGACATGAAATCCCTCCGCTTTGGTGATGCGTGTGTTCTGGTCAAGGGATTGTTCGAGCATTTCCTGGGCAAGTTGGATGGCCAATCGTCGTTTGGGGCCGTGATAGGAACAGAACATGTGCATGCGTTGGCGGTCCGGATTGTTGTAGCCAATGAGATCATGGTCAACAAATTCCATAAGCCAGATCGAATAGGCCTCGATCATGGTTGGCAGATCGAGGATCCCAGCCATGCGCTGGTAGAGCGTGTTAATTTTTTTCAATTTTTCGGATTGATGCCGGTAATGCATCAGTTCGTACATCAGGTTTTCCATGGTGGCGGCAACTTGTACATCGACCTGATTTTCAAGTTCTTTCGCGTTCATAAGATTCACTTGATGCATAACGGTGCCTGTAACAGAAATGATGGTTGATGTGTGTCAGTGTTCCTGGCAATGGACCTTGTTCTTGGTGTTACATTATGCCAAAAGTGTGCCGGCTTCATTTTTTCTTGTTTAATTTTTTAAAAACAGATAGTTATCCAGGATACCAGGGTTCGGTTGGTGGTTGGGTTGCACCTTTCTCTGGCTCTGTCATATTTCCGACAGCAGGTCTTTTTTTGCAACACATTGCTCACTACACTTTGAAACGGGCGGCGGGAGGTATATCCAGGATACCTTTCCGGAGGTTGTATCTATTGTCCGCCGGTATTGTGCCAACATTGCCCTGGTAATTTCATTGATACGGATTTTGTATGGGTTCTTCATTGCATTTTGGTCAGATGTTTGTTGTCGGCTTTCGTGGCTGCGAGATCGGATCCGATCACTGGATCGTACAAGCTCTTGAGCGAGATATGTTAGGGGGCGTCATTCTGTTTGATCGTAATATTGATCATTCGGTGCAGAATATTCGCGCACCTGAACAGTTAAGGCAATTGACAACCTATTTACAACAACATTCTGCAATTCCTTTGTTTGTAGCTGTTGACCAAGAAGGCGGTGCAGTCTGCCGCCTCAAGGAACGAGACGGTTTCNNCCCATCTGTCAGTGCGGCTAACCTGGCAGGGCAAGGTCTTGACGCTACCAAAAGAGAGGCCCTGAGTATGGCGGCCCTTCTGGCTGACCATGGTGTTAATTTGAATTTTGCTCCAGTTGTTGATCTTGATCTCAATCAGGATAACCCGATTATCAGCCGGTATCACCGTAGCTTTGGGGAGGTGCCGGAAGCCGTTGTCGGTCATGCCGCTGTTTTCATCGAAGCGCATCATCAACAGGGCATTGGTTGTTGCCTGAAGCATTTTCCTGGACACGGGAGCGCCGGCAGTGATTCACATCTTGGTTTTGTCGATATTACGGATTGTTGGCAGCCAGTTGAGCTGGAGCCGTATAGGCGGTTGATTGACGCAGGATACCATGACGGAATTATGACAGCGCACCTGGTGCATCGGGGCCTTGATCCTGCGGGTTTGCCGGCAACCTTATCCTCCCAGGTGGTGAGCAAGATACTGCGTCAGCAGCTCGGGTTCGCCGGAGTGGTGTTCAGTGACGATCTACAGATGCGGGCGATCAGCAATGGCTGGAGCTATGCAGAAGCTGTGCAGCAGGCCGTCCTAGCTGGGGTTGATGTTCTTGTGGTCGGTAACAATCTCGATCCGCGGGAGGATGTGGTCCAGGTCGGCATGCAGGCGATAGGTGAGTTGCTTGACCAGGGCAGGATCGATGAAAATCGTATACACGAATCCTTGACGCGAATAGCTCTTTTTAAAGAAAAAATATTGGGAAAACAAGCATGGTAACATATCGTCCTACCCACAGCCTGGTAATCGGCTATCTTGTCTGGCTGTTTGGATTTATCGGTGCGCACCGATTTTATTACGGTAAACCGATTTCCGGAACTATCTACTTTTTCACCCTTGGCCTCTGCTTTATAGGTTGGATTGTTGATCTGTTTTTAATCCCGGCCATGGACCGGGAAGCTGACATTCGTTTCATTCCCGGCGCGATTGATTATAACCTTGCCTGGTTGCTTCTGGTCTTTCTCGGTTTTTTCGGCATTCATAGGCTGTATATGGGGAAGATATGGACCGGGATTATCTATTTGCTTACCTTCGGTCTCTGCGGTCTGGGATACATCTACGATATGTGGACCCTGAACGACCAGATTACCCTGATAAACGGTGCTGACAGGTAATCTTGAGTTGGATCATCGAACAGCTTTGGCGGACATACAGGCTATCGTTGCCAAGGTGGGCATACCCCCTCAAAATTTGGCCCTGCAGCGGTATGTTTCCTGTTGTCAAGAGAAGGCAGGCTACGGTATAAGGCCGCACATGGAGATTTTTTAAATGGAAGAACAGCGTGGGTGCAGACCCGAAATTCACTACCCTTGTCAGTGGCAGTACAGGGTTATCGGCGAGGATCGTGCGGCAATGTACGAGGCCATCACTACCTGGATGCCTGCGTCAGGGTACACCATCAGTGATGCCAACGTCAGCTCGAGCGGACGTTATCTCAGTCTTAGCCTGGAGGTCACCGTTAGTGACGATGTCGAGCGTCTGCGCATTTACCAGCTTTTGGCCGGTCATCCGGCAATACGGATGGTATTATGAGTGATGCAGATGTGAGCCAGGAGCCTGGTTTCGTTACCAGTAAACTGATTCCGGTGATGCGAGAGGCAGTGGTTACCGTGCAGATGATTCTTTTCAAGGTGTTGAAGGCGAGTGTGCATGATCGCTATGTCGATCAGGTCGAGCCGTATCACACCCATTTGGCAGGTGCAGTGATCAATAATCTTTTTGGTACGCAGCCGCTGGATACAGCGGTTGCTGTCTTTGCCGGCAGTAACCGGCAATTGGTCGAGCGTGAGTTGCGCGAACTCTCCAGCTGTTGCAGTCATCTGATACCAGTGCTTACCGATGCCCTGCGCATGAAAACCATCTGCGACAACCAGGAGGGCATTCACTCCATCCCCAGTTTGCTGATGGCCAAGGCCCTCGGGCTTCTCCAGGAGGAGCGTCCTTTACCGCTGCCTTCCACCTTTATGATTCAGGTGCGCTATCTGGCGGCCGAACACGGTCTTGTAGAGCCGCTCCTGGCCGCTCCTCCATCCGCAGGGTCACCAGCGTAGCTCCCCAGGAACCGCTCGTTTCATCGCCCAGCCGAAACGAGACAACCATATCCATCCGTTCCAGCAGGGCATGCACGGTTCGTCGCAAGGCCCCAGTGCCCTTGCCGTGAACGATTCTAATCTGCCCTATCCCCTTTTTGCGGCACTCCTCAAGATACTCTGGGATCAGAAATTTGACCTCAGTCGGACGGAAGGCATGGAGATCGAGGGTGCCGTCAATGGGAAGCTCGATCGGATTGCCCTCATTCATGCTTACCCTTTCTTGCGCTCAAGATCTGCAAGGCAATCGCTGCTGCCCGTTCCGAGGCCCCTGGGCCGCCTAGTCGCTGCTGCACCTCCTTGAGTCCTGCCTGCAGCGTTGCTCGCACCTGCTGGTCTTCAATCAATACCTTAAGTTCATGTGCTATCTGTTTGGATGTAACCGCATCCTGGAGCAGCTCGGGGATGATGGCCCGGCCCCCGATCAGGTTGACCAGGGAAAAATACGACAGGTGCCGGATCAGTAATCTGCCCAGGAAGTAGGTGGAGCGAGAGGTGCGGTACGTGGCGACCATGGGAATGCCTAGGATGGCCAACTCAAGCAGGACGGTTCCCGAGGCGGCCACCACGGCGTCACAGGCTGCCATCATCGAATAGCGGTCATCGCTGATCACGCGGAAATCCATGCGATTGTGCCAGTCAGCCAGACCGTTTTCGTCCAAAATCCGGCGGGTAATGGTCGAGGCCTGGGGGATGAGAAAGGTGTACCTCTCGGGGTGGTCTCCGGCCAGCAGTTGGGCTGCGGCGAGAAAATCCGGGAGCAGGGCGGCAATCTCTTTTTTTCTGCTGCCGGGCAGGAGGCCTATCAATTTTTTGGCAGGGTCGATCTGGTGCAGCGCCATAAATTCGGTCCGCTCCATTTGGGGCCTGACAATATCTACCAGCGGATGGCCGACAAAGTCGACGTGGCAATCTTGTCGAGCGTAAAACTCCTGTTCAAAAGGCAGGATGACGGCGATCCGGTTGGTCAGTTGCTTGATGGTGTGAATCCGGCTGCGGCGCCAAGCCCAGATCTGGGGGCTGATGTAGTAAAAAATCGGGATGTTGAGTTCTTTGGCCGTGGCTGCCAGCCAGAGGTTGAAATCCGGGTAGTCGATAAGGATTAGAAGGGCAGGGCGCTGTAGGCGCATGCGCTCAATCAGCGCCCGACGGGCCCGGAGGATGTCGCCGAGATGGCTGAGTACCTCTGTGACGCCGACCACCGCTAGCTTGGCGGCGTCACAGAGCAACTCGACGCCTGCCCGCTCTAATTCCCTGCCGCCCATGCCGCAAAAATGCCAATTTGGGGCCTGTGCCAGCATGGCTCGGACCAGGTTGGCACCATGTAAATCGCCCGAGGCTTCACCGGCCACAATCATAATCTGCCCGCGTGCGGGACTTGTTTGCATATCGGTCATCATAGGTTCGCCGATCGGTTCAATGACGGGCAAAAGACATCAGCAGATCACTCCGCCCCTCCTCGGCTAGGATCTGTTCGATGCGCTGCCGGTTGCTGTTGATCTGTTCCACCACCTGCAGGGCCACATCCAAGGCCCGCCGCCCCTCCTCCCCCGCCACCGCCGGCCGGGTGCGATTCTGGACATGTTTGATAAAATCACGCAGTTCAAGGTCCAGGGCGTCCTGCTCCTGAAATCTTGATTTATTGATATCAGGGATGGGATGCCCCCCCGGTTCTCCAGGCTTGAGCCGTACCGTCATGATTTCCTTTTTGCCGAAATCAATGGAGAGATATTGGCCCGGCTGAAAGATTCGCATGCGCCGCATATTTTCCATGGAGATTCGACTGACGGTGATATTAGCGGTGCAGCCGTTTTGAAAGATGATCCGGGCATTGGCGATATCGGTCAGTTTGGTGATCACCGGCGTGCCAGCGGTCAGGATCGAGACAATCGGCGAATCAACAATAGAGAGGATGATGTCGATGTCATGGATCATCAGGTCAAGGACCACATCGACATCCGTGCCCCGATCTTTGAACACGGCAATTCGGTGGGCCTCGATAAACAGGGGGTGGGTGAGCAGCGGCTGCATTGCCAGGACCGCAGGGTTGAATCGTTCCAGATGCCCTACCTGCAAAATCCGTTGCTGCTTCCGGGCCAGTTCGATCAGGTCGTCGGCCTCGCTCAGGGTGGTGGTGATCGGTTTTTCCACCATTACATCCACGGAATGGTGCAGGCAGTATTTCGCCACCTCGTGGTGCAGGCTGGTCGGCACAGCGATGGAGACCGCATCCACTTGGGTTATCAATTCGCGGTAGTCCGTAAAAGGTTGGGTGGCGCATTCATCGGCCACCAGTTGCGCCCGTTCTCGGCCGGCATCAGCCACGCCCACCAGAAGGACATCTTCCATGGCCGCATACTTTTGGGCATGGAAACGGCCGAGATAGCCGACCCCAATAACTCCAACCTTAACTTTGTTATTCATTCTATTGTTTCCTTGTTGTTTATAGCATCTGAATGCAGTGCGATCCGTCTTCAGATGCCAAGATAAGCCTTTTGGATAGCGGTATTGCCCAGGAGTGCTGCGGCCCTGTCCTGCATGACGATCACGCCGTTCTCCAGGACATAGCCCCGAGACGCCACTTGCAGTGCCAGGTGGGCATTTTGTTCCACCAGAAGAATGGTCGTGTTGTGTTCTTGGTTAATCTCTTTGATAATTGCAAAAATTTGTCTGGTGACCAGCGGTGCTAGTCCCATGGAAGGTTCATCCAGAAGCAGTAATTGGGGCCGAGCCATCAGGGCTCGTGCGATTGCCAGCATCTGCTGTTCACCGCCGGAGAGGTTGCCGCCCGGCTGGTGGCGTCGCTGCTTCAGGATCGGGAAGAGGGAGTAGAGAGCGTCCCGATCCTTCTTAATGGCGCGGTTATCACGGCGCAAAAAAGCTCCCATAGCAAGATTTTCAGCTACGGTCAACTCAGGAAAAATATGTCGCCCCTCAGGCACCTGGCAGATCCCTTGTTTGACGATAGCATCCGGCGATAATCGGTGTATCGGTTGCCCCTTGAACAGGATCTCGCCCCGGAGTGGCGGCACGATGCCGCTGATCGACATCAGGGTGGTGGATTTACCAGCGCCGTTAGCTCCGATCAGGGTAACAATCTCGCCCTGTTTCACTTTGAGGCTGACCTCATAAATCGCTTGAATATTGCCATAGAAGGCACTGATATGGCGAAGTTCAAGCATGGGGATCCTCGCCAAGATAGGCCTCGATAACTAGGGGGTTGTTGCGGATCTCCTCCGGTCGACCTTCAGCAATCTTGCGACCGTAATCCATAACAAAGATATGGTCTGAGAGGCTCATGACCAGTTGCATGTCATGCTCAATGAGGAGGATGGAAAGGCCCTCTTCCCTGAGGGCAAGGATCAGATGGTTCAATTCTCCGGTCTCCTGGGGATTCATGCCGGCCGCGGGCTCATCGAGGAGCAGGAGGAACGGTTCGGTGGCCAGGGCCCGGGCAATTTCCAGCCGCCGTTGTGCCCCGTAGGGCAGATTTCCGGCGAATTCGTCGGCTAATGCGGTGAGCCCCAGCTTTTCGAGGAGGGCGCGGCTTGTCTCGACAATGGCCCGTTCCTCCCGTACAGTCTGCGGGGTGCGGAGGATCGCGCCAAAGACCTCGGCCCTGGTGCGGCAATGACGACCGATCATTACATTTTCCAGTACAGTCATATTGGCAAAGAGCCGGATATTTTGAAAAGTACGGGCCAGCCCTTGTTCCGTGATCTGGTTGGGTTTGAGGCCGTTTAGTTGCCTGGAAGGCAGACCGAGGGGGGTTAGGATCAACTCGCCGCTGGTGGGGGGGTAGATGCCGGTCAGGCAGTTGAAGAAGGTGGTTTTGCCGGCGCCGTTGGGGCCGATCAGGGCGACGATCTCACCATGCCGCACTTGGAGATCGAGGTGATCAAGGGCGCGGATGCCTCCGAAGTCCATGGTTAGTCCACTGACACTGAGGAGTGGTTCCTTTGGTGGCGACATGGCGGGCGATTACGGTTGCAGGTAGGTGCGGCGGACATTGGCGACAATGCCTTGCGGCCGAAGCAGCATCATCACCACCAGCACGGCGCCAAAGACCAGCATGCGGTAGTCGGCAAAGACCCGCAGGTATTCAGGAACCAGAATGAGGACGAGCGCGCCGACGATCACGCCGACGATCGACCCCATGCCGCCAAGGACGACGATGCACAGGATGATGGCGGATTCGATAAAGGTAAAGCTGGCCGGATTGATAAAGGTAGTTTTCGCAGCAAAAAAGACACCGGCCATCCCGGCCCAGGTTGCTCCCAGGGCAAAGGCGGTGAGTTTGGTGCGGGTTTTGTCTATACCCATGGCCTGGCAGGCGATCTCGTCCTCCCGCAGGGCGAACCAGGCTCGGCCGATGCGGGAATTCTGCAGCCGGTTGACCACGAAAATAGTGAAAATAACCATGCCGATCATAAGATAATACAGATAGATAATAGCAGTTTCTAATGACATATCGAGACCAAAGAATCCGGGCCGGGGGATGTCTGCGATGCCGCTGGGTCCTTTAGAAAATTCGTTCCAGTTCTCCAGAACGAGGCGGATAATTTCGCCAAATCCCAGGGTGACGATGGCGAGATAGTCACCGCGCAGGCGAAGGACCGGGAAACCGAGCAGAATGCCAAACACTGCGCCCAGCAGCCCGCCAAGCGGCAGGACTGTCCAGAATCCAAGGCCGAAATGAAGATGGAGGAGGGCGTAGGTATAAGCGCCGACCGCGTAGAAGGCAACATAGCCGAGGTTAAGCAGGCCAGCGACCCCGACTACGATGTTTAACCCCAGGCCAAGTACCACATACATCAGGGCCGTGATCATGATGTTGATCTGGTAGGTGGAGAAAAGGGCAGGGAAAACAAGGACGAACAAAATACCGGTTCCGGCAAGCGACTGGCGAAATTGGGGAGCCTTGAGGAAATGCAAATTCGATTTCGTCGTTTCCTGCTCCTGGCCCAGTCGGATACGTTCCTGCCGGACGTCGCGGCGCGTCAGGACTAGGCGGTAAAGCAGGTAGACGCCAAAGCTGGCAACGCCGACCAGAAGCATCGTGTGCCAGCGCCAGATGACGGTTTTTTCCACTGGGTTTACTTTGATCACCAGGAGGGGAAAGGTGAGGAACATGAACCAGAGGCCAATGCCGATTGCCTTGCGGATATCCTTAAGAGTAATCATGATTATTGCAGCGGAGGCCGGGTCGTGCCTAACATCAGACTTTGTCGATGGCGGCCTTGCCGAGCAGGCCAGCAGGTCGGAAGATCAGGATCAGGACCAGCAAGGCAAAGGCAAAGGCATCTTCATAGTCGCTCGATACATAACCGGTGGCAAAAGCCTCGGTGAGGCCGAGGACAAAACTGCCCAGAACCGCTCCGGGAATAGAGCCGATGCCGCCGAGAACTGCGGCGGTGAAGGCCTTGATGCCGGCAATGAAGCCGATGGAGCAGTTGATCTGGCCGACATGGGAGGCGATTAGCAGGCCACCGATGGCAGCGAGCGCAGAGCCGATGAGAAAGGTGATGGAGATAATGTTGTCCACATTGATGCCGACCAAGAGTGCCATTTTGCGGTCTTGGGAAGTGGCACGCATCGCCTTGCCGGTTCGGGTGAATTTGATCATGAAGGTCAGGAGAATCATAACCAGGGCAGCAACGATCAGGATTGTCAGGTCTTTTGACCCGATAACGGCAGCAAAGGGCTCCATGAAAGCAAGCTCAGGAATCAGGGAGGGAAAGGGTTGGAAATCAGAGGTTTGGGCGAGCAGTACAAAGTTTTGCAGGAAAATGGACATGCCTATCGCCGAAATCAATGGTGAAAGCCTCGGAGCATTACGCAACGGTCGGTAGGCAAGACGCTCCACAGTGAATCCGTAGGCCGCCGCCCAGAGAGCGGCGGCAAGTGCGGTCACGACCAGGATGGTCAGGGGTGGCAGGCCGTAAATCGACAGGACTGTGGAAACGATGAGTGCGGTATAGGCCCCGATCATGTAGATCTCCCCATGGGCGAAATTGATCAGCCCGATGATACCGTAGACCATGGTGTAGCCAAGGGCGAGCAGGGCGTAGATGGAACCGCGGGTCAGGCCGCTGAAGAGAAGTTCTATGAAATAATCCATGGAGGGGTACCGTGCAAGGTGCTGCAAAAGCTGATCGGGTTCAAGGCCCAGGGTGGCATAGCCCAAAAACTGGGAAGCACTAATAACTGTGACCGCATGTGTGGTTACGACCACTCAAAGTGATTTCTAAGGGGAAGGCTTACCTGACCTGGATGTATTGACCGTTTTTGACCTGATAGATGGAAAATTCGATCCCGATCGGTTCACCTTTGGCATCAAACTGGATGGCGCCAAAGGGTGTGGCTACCTTGTCACTGCGCAGCGCTCTGCCCACAGCCTCCTGGTCAACAGTACCGGCCTTGGTCAGGGCGTGGGTCAGAGCCAGGGTAGCGGCAACGGCATTGTCAAAAAATGCGCCGGGATCGGCGCCTTCAGCTTCCTTGAATTTCCGGCGATATTCTATGGCGATGGGGTTCTGGGAGACATCAGCGGGTCCGGTGGCGTAAACGCCTTCGGCATCCTTGCCCGCCACCTTGATAAAGGTATCGTCTTTAACGCCATCATCGGAAATAAACAAGGTGCTCATCCGTTTCTGCCGCATCTGGCTGACTATTTTTGACGCCTCGGGGTGGTAGCCGCCAAAAACCACAGCTTCGGCACCAGAACGCTTGATTTTTTGCACCACTGCCGAATAGTCGACCGCACCGGGGGTGACACCTTCAAACAGGACGACCGTTGCCTTGCCGGATTGCTCGATAAAGCTCTTGGCAAACTCTGCCAGTCCCTTGCCGTAATCGCCTTTATCGTGAATGATGGCGATTTTTTGGACTTTGAGGGTGTTGATGGTAAAATCGACTTCGGTGCGGGCCTGGGCGTCATCTGCGGCGATCGTCCGATAAAAATTAGGAAATTCACCGTTCTGGGTCAAGCTGGGGGTGGTTGCCGAAGGGGAAATTAATAAAACCTTGGCATCGCGATAGATCGGCAGGGCGGCTTTGGTGGCCCCTGAACAGGTGTGGCCGATAACAACTTTGACACCCGCAGAGACCAGTTTGGTGGCGGCGTTGGCAGCTATTTCCGGTTTACAGGCGTCGTCTTCCGCAACTAATTCCACCGGGACGCCATTGATTCCGCCCTGTTCGTTAATATCTTTGACAACAAGCTGGGCAGCCTTTAATGTCGGCAGGCCGTAGGATGCAAGGTCGCCACTATGCGCGCCGGCCACGCCGATTTTGATAGAATTGGCAGCCAGCGCACCGGTTGCCAGGCTAGCGGCCAGGGTCAGGGCTGTTAGAATGTAGCGGGTTTTAATTGATCTCATAACGAAGCAACCCTCTTGCGGCCAGGCTGAATGACGGAATAAAATAGGGATCTATAGCTGATCTTCTCATACCCCATCCAAAAAAAAATGCACTAAAAATGACATGGAACACAAGGCTGAAAAATCGTATTATGTCTGGAATAATAGATTGATAAAGCGCTGAATGGCGTGTCGCACGCATGTGCGTTATGATATTTCGGCAGCACCGTGTCTACGCATCTCGGTGCTTTTGCAGTCAACCGATACGGCACCGTCGTGACATTCTATCGGGCGCGGTTGCGGGGCAAAATCTTCTCAAATAATTGCTGGTCCACCTCTCTCTGTCTGGTCGACAATAATGGATACAACACCTTTATACTTTGCTCTGGGCAGGCCCTTTGCCCCACTTTACAGTGCTGCGATGCGCCTCAGAGAAACCTGGTATCGCCAGGGAATTTTAAAGTCGCACCGGCTCAATGTGCCGGTGGTCAGTGTTGGTAACTTAACCATGGGTGGTACCGGTAAAACGCCTATGGTTCATTACTTAGCGAGATTACTTCAGGCGCAAGGTTTACGTCCGGCTATCGTCAGTCGAGGCTATGGCGGTTCGGCTAAGGAAAAGGTGAATCTGGTTTCGGATGGGAACGAGTTGCTGCTCGATGCTGAAAAAGCTGGTGATGAGCCTCGATTCTTGGCTGAAACTTTACCTGGCATCCCTGTGCTCACTGGCCTTGTCCGGCGTTTGCCGGCACAAAGGGCTGTGGAAATGGGAGCGGATGTCATCCTGCTTGACGACGGTTTTCAGCACATGCAGATCGTCCGTGCCGTCAATTTAGTCCTTTTTAGCACCGATCGACTTGCCGGCAATTCACGGGTCTTTCCAGGGGGGGAGTTGAGGGAACCGGTTACAGCTCTGCACCGGGCGACTGATTTTGTTCTAACCGGCGTTCATGATGGCAACAAGGAAAGGGCTGGGCAATTTGCGGACCTGTTGCAGCAAAAATTTCCGCAGATCCCTGTAACGTTGACAGGTTACCAGGTTGAGACTCCGGTGCAACTGTCGGAAGATGGCAGGATTGAAACCGTGGATGTCGATCTTGTCACCAGGGGGCGGTGTTTCGGTTTTTGCGGTATCGCTCATCCGCAATCTTTTCATACCATCCTGGAGCGTCACGGCCTCAATCTTGCGGGTTTTTGTCCTTTGAGAGATCATCAGCGCTACTCATCAGCGGTTGTTGAAAAAATGCTGGCGCGGGCGCGCCATGCTGGTGCCGAATTTCTTGTTACAACGGAAAAGGACCTGGTTAAACTTGCACGTTACGTGGATGCTCTCCCGTTACCGCTTTTTGGTCTGCGCATGCAAGTGACAGCAGGCCAACATTTTGCAGAGCGTATCCTCAGAGATGTGCGATCTTGGGAACAGCATCTGTGAAGGGAGATGAATTCTATAAAGATGTGTCTAAAATTCAACATTTTCAGCTGGTTCTGTTAAGTGTGTTCTTTTGTGCACAGTCGGTGCTTGTTGTTTCATTTTTTCAGACGAATATCTGTCTGTGTAACCTGTTGAAATAATAAATATTTTAATTTAAACAAGTGATTGGTGATGTCTGTCGATGGCGTGGTTCGTTTTTTGCATATAACTAGTATATTTACTTAACTATTTTTGACATCATTCATTTCGGGCAGGACACATTAGAATGGCAGCACAGATTGAGCCACATCAATATACGTTAAAACGCGCGGTCAGTTGTTGCGGCGTTGGCCTGCACACGGGTCGGACCGTGAACCTGACTATCAAGCCTGCACCGGCAAATGCTGGTATCCAGTTCGTGCGTTCAGACCTCATCGATCGACCCACTATTCCGGCCCGGGTTGAGCAGGTGATAGACACTAACCTGGCAACAACTATTGGCGATGGCAACCATAAGGTGTCGACCACCGAGCATCTAATGGCGGCGCTGCGCGGGTCTGGGATTGACAATGCCCTGGTGGATCTTGATTCGCATGAAGTGCCCATCATGGATGGCAGCGCTGGTCCTTTTATCCATCTGCTGAAAAGCGGTGGGCGACAGCAGCAACAAGCCTTGCGCAAAATTTTGCGGATTACCCGGCCGCTTAGTTATAACGTTGGCGATAAATCCATTCGTATTGAGCCCCATGACGGTTTCAAGGTGACAGGCCGTATTCATTTTGACGATGAATGCATCAGCGAACAATGCTATACGGTCGAAGTCACGAAAGAACGTTTCTGTAAGGAAATAGCCACTGCCAGGACCTTTGGATTTGTTGAACAGGTGGAATATCTTTGGCAAAACGGCTTAGCCTTGGGTGGTACCTTGGACAATGTTATTGCCATTCATTGGGATCGACGTTCCATTCTTAACGAAGACGGGTTACGATTTGATGACGAATTTATCCGTCATAAGGTGCTTGATGTGATTGGTGACATCGCATTGCTTGGTTCACCGGTTCTAGGTCATATAATAGCCGATCGTTCCGGGCACAGTCTGCATCTCGGTTTGATGCAGACCATTATCGAAAACCCGGATTGCTGGGAGTATGTCACTTTTAAGCAAAGAGGTGATGCTCTCCTTCGACAGGTGGTGAACTCGACACAATCCATAGGTAATCATTTTTCTCCTTTTTTTGCCCCGCGGCAGACGCGGTTGCTGTTTCCCGTCCAACCTGTTCAAGCTGAAGCAACACCGTAACGAAAGGAATCTTCTTCAGCACTGAGCAGTGCCTTGGGAATGTTTTTAAAATAGGACTCCATGCCGAGGGTCTTAATGATTGTGGAAAATTGAAACCGCCGAGTGTTCTCCGGCGGTTTTTTTCGTTTTGTACCAAATTTTCGGAGAACAAGAGTTGTCTGGGGTTGCGAACACGCGTATAGTATTCCGCAATTCGACAGCAGCAATCCCCTTGAAAATCTTCACAACTAACTGGATTACTATGACAATTTCAACTGCTCGCATTGGTTTTATAGGTGGCGGCCAGATGGCTGAAGCCATGGTCCGCGGCATCCTGGCCGCTGGTTTGGTTACTAAAGAAAGGCTTATGATCGCGGAACCGAATGCAGCCCGCTGCGAATATCTGCATGATCAATACGGCTCGTGCTGCACCCAGAGTGCCGAAACCCTCAGCCAGGCCTGCAACATTCTTGTCGTGGCTGTTAAACCACAACTGGCCGAGCAGGTACTCAGCCAATATCGTCCTTTCGTCACCGCCGGCCATCTGGTCGTTTCCATCATGGCAGGCGTACCCTTGCAGGTTTTGGCTGGATATTTTGCAGAACCTGTTCGCCTGATTCGGGTGATGCCTAACACGCCAGCGCTTGTGCTCGCTGGCGCATCAGCTTTTAGCCCGAATCACTTGGCCACGACTGAAGACCGTTTGATCGCCACTGCACTCTTTTCAGCAGTAGGAACCTGTGTTGAAGTTCCGGAAAATCAGTTGGATGCGGTTACAGGATTAAGCGGTAGTGGGCCGGGGTATGTTTTCACCTTCATTGAAGCCATGATTGACGGGGGGGTGCTCGTCGGTCTGCCACGTCCGGTTGCAGAACAACTGGTACTGCAAACTGTGTATGGTTCAGCCAAGCTTGCCCTGGAAACCGGTGAACCGCCCGCAGTACTCAAAGGAAAGGTCACTTCACCCGGAGGCTCGACCATTACCGGCCTGCAGGTTTTGGAAGAGGGAGCTTTCCGTGGCGTGATTATGGGGGCGATTGAAGCGGCAACGCAGCGTTCCAAGGAGTTGGGTACATGAAGGTCGGCTATGCGGGCATTATCACCCGACCGGAATGTCAGGAAGTAGAGCAGATAGGGAGAGAGGTGGTCGCCTGGTTCGCGGAACGTCACATTAAAGCGGATCTTAACAGGATTGCACCCGAAATGGATGTGCTGATTGTGCTCGGCGGCGACGGCACCTTGCTGCATGTCGCTTCGGAGGCCAGCGAGTATCAGTTACCGGTGCTAGGCGTCAATCTTGGCCATCTTGGTTTTTTAACGGAGGTTATTGCCAACGAAATGTATGACGCTTTCACCACCCTGCTTGCAGAAGATGTCCGCATGGAGAAACGGATCATGCTCTCCGCTGCCTATGTCAACGGAACGACAGGGGAAACGAGCAGATCGATTCATGCCCTCAATGAGGTGGTTATTGTCAAGAAAAGTACGGAGGCGATGATCCGTCTGCGTTGCTGGGCGGATGAAGAATATGTAACCACCTATCGGGCCGATGGCCTGATTATGGCGACCCCAACCGGTTCTACCGCCTATAACCTGTCGGCAGGCGGACCGGTGGTGCATGCCGAACTTGATGCAGTAGTGGTAACTCCCATTTGCCCGTTCATGCTGGAATCGCGACCGGTACTGCTTGGCTCGCAGCACAAAATCACGACCCAGTTATTGGCACCGGCCGGGCAGGTCAAGGTCATTATTGACGGGGTGTTAAAATGGACAATTACGGAAAACGATTATCTGCTGGTAAAAAAGGCGACCCATCCGCTGTTGATTGTCAGCTCGCCATGGAAGAGTTATTTCAACATCCTCCGCAGTAAACTCAACTGGGGCGGTGCCTCCGTTGACGTTCCCCTCCCGGAAAAGGTCTGCAAACACTGCTAGACGCCACACCTGACACTCATTGCTCTGTGAGCCTTCACTTCTTACGGCGCTGCAGGTTATATTTTTTCATCTTATACTGCAGAAGACTTTTGGTGATTCCCAGCTGTTCTGCCGCTCTGGCCTGGACATGCGCAGCATCGTCTAGTGCCTTGCGCACCAACTTTTCTTCTATACCATTAAGGACATCGGCCAGACTGAGGTTTTCCGGAATAAACTGATTGATTTCAAGCCCAGTGCTCCACTCATGGGCAGTACTCAGTTCGCTCGAATCCGGCTGTACATCATCGGGTTCGATTTTGTTACCGTCGCAGAGAATAGCGGCCCGTTCGATGGTGTTCTCCAATTCCCGGACATTGCCCTCCCAGGGCAGGCTGACTAAAAGTCGTAGGGCTTCCGGGGAGAGGTCGAGGTCTTTCCCTAAATTTTTGCTGTTTTTTTCGATGAAATGGGTGACCAGGGCAGGGATGTCGTCGATTCGTTCTCGCAACGGCGAGAGATGAATATGGATGACATTGAGCCGGTAATAGAGATCCTCGCGGAAGTGACCTTTGTCGACTTCATCTTTCAGGTCCTTGTTGGTTGCAGCCAGGATGCGGACATCGACATGCTGGGTGATATTGCCACCGACCCGTTCAAAACTCTTGTCTTGCAGCACCCGCAACAACTTGGCCTGGAGCTGGGGCGGCATCTCACCGATCTCGTCGAGAAAGAGGGTGCCGGTATCGGCCAGTTCAAACCGACCCTTGCGCATGGCGATAGCATCAGTGAAGGCCCCTTTTTCATGACCAAAAAGTTCGCTTTCCAACAGGTGTTCAGAGAGGGCGGCACAGTTGACCGAAATAAAGGAGGCGTTCTTTCGTGGACTGAGGTTGTGAATAGCCCGGGCGACCAGTTCCTTGCCCGTTCCCGATTCACCGGTGATCAGCACTGATGACGGGGTGGGGGCTACCTTTTCTATCAATTGGTAGACTGCCCGCATTGATGGGCTTTTTCCTATCATTCCGCCAAAACCTGAACGCGGTGTCGCTTCATCACGTAGCCGTCTGATTTCCCTGATCAAACCGTAATGTTCAATTGCTTTTTTGGTGCTGGCAATGAGCTGCTGGTTGGAGAAGGGTTTGGCAAGGTAGGTGAAGGCGCCAAGTCGCATTGCCTCGACCGCCTTCTCCACTTCAGCGTAGGCTGTGATAAGAATGACCGGCAATTCTTTGTTGAATTCTTTGATCTTTGCCAGGAATCCGATACCGTCCATACCCGGCATCTTCATATCGGAAAGGACAAGATCCAAATCCGTACTGTAGACGATGGGTAGTCCAGCCAGACCGCTGTCGGCGGTGAAGACTTCATACCCCTCATCTTTCAGTAGTTCAGCCAATACGATCTGATAGTTGGGTTCATCATCGACAATAAGAATGGTATGCATAGCGGCTTTTCGATGGGAGAGGGTTACCGGTTCAGCCCCTTTTGACGGGCTATGATGGCATCAATGATCGAATAAGGGGGACAGAAATTCTGGATTCTGCCGGCAAGGCTGTTGGCAGGACGGGTGTTGCCATGAAAATCACTGCCCCCGGTGACAATCAAATTGTGTTCGGCAGCGATGGCTTTTAGCTTTTTCTTTATTTTTCGGGTATGTGACGGATAGTAGAGCTCAATGCCGTCAAGACCTCGCAGGGCCAATTCTTTGATCAAGAGCGTTTGCACACGCATTTCAGGATCCAGTTGTCCGGGGTGGGCCAGTACTGCCAGCCCGCCAATCCGATGGATCATGTCGATGGTTTCGACGGCGGAATAGCTGAAGCGGCTCTCCCAGGCAGATTTATTGCGGCCGAGATACAGGCGAAAAGCATCATTGAAATTATCAACAACCCCCTTCTCGATCAGGAGTCGGGCAATGTGGGGTCTGCCAGTCTGGCCACAGCATGAGATTTCTTTGACTTCCTCTGCCGTTATCTTAATCCCTAATTCTTGCAGTTTGTTCAGGATGGCAGCGTTTCGTTTTGCCCGCCCCTCCTGCAGAGGCAGTAACCATTGATGCAGTTCCGGAGCCGTTGGATCAATACCGTAACCGAGAATATGCAGGGTATACTGTCGCAGAGTCGTGCTGATTTCTACCCCGGTCACGATCGTGATCCCTGCCACCCTTCCCAGTTGCTGCACTTCACTCACGCCCTCAACCGTATCGTGATCGGTGAGTGCCAATCCCTTCAAACCATTGTTTTTGGCCAGTTCAACCAATTCTGCCGGGGTCGAAATGCCGTCTGAGTAGATGGAGTGAGTGTGAAGATCAATGCACATGCAAATAAGGTTGGTTAGGGGCGACGGGTGCGCATATCCTGGAGCTAAAGCCCCTATGCTTTTATAAAGAGTGTAATCAGCCCCTCTTCTTTGTGCAATAACCAAATGAAATCGCCGATAAAACTGAAGCTTGTCAATGGGTACGCCCATTCTTACTATTGTTGTTAAAGACAATTTTAGGGGGATAGCTATGTCAGGGCGACAAGAACGACTCGATGAACACCGAATTGAAGTAGAACCCTATTATCTGCCGATTGGCGACGAGATAACCATTGCCGAGGCCGCGTATCACGAAGGTGTTCCCTTGCTGCTCAAGGGCCCCACAGGATGCGGCAAGACGCGGTTTATTCAATATCTGGCCTGGCGGCTACAGCGCCCCTTGGTCACGGTTTCCTGCCATGACGACCTCTCAACCAGCGACCTCGTCGGTCGTTATCTGATCCGATCTGGCGAGGCTGTATGGAGTGACGGTCCTTTGACCATGGCCGTCCGGGCGGGCGCTATCTGTTATCTGGATGAGATTGTCGAAGCACGCAAAGATACTACGGTGGTTATTCACCCTTTAGCCGATGATCGGCGACAACTTCCTATCGAAAAAAAAGGGGAACTGCTGACCGCACCTCCGGAATTCATGCTGGCGGTTTCCTATAATCCAGGCTACCAGAGTGTCTTAAAGGATCTCAAGGCATCGACCAGACAACGCTTTATTGCCTTGTCTTTTGACTATCCGGCACCCGAAAAAGAGATTGAAATCGTCTGCAGGGAAGGGGGGCTAGGGGGGTCGACAGCGCGGTCCCTGGTTAAGCTGGCGGTCATGACCCGGGCCTTGAAAGATTCGGGCCTGACCGAGGGGGCCTCAACCCGCCTGCTTATCCAAACCGGTAAACTGATTGCCAGGGGGATACCAATACAAATCGCCTGCCGAGCCGCCATCAGTGAGACGCTCACTGATGATCGGGAACTTCTGGCCGCCCTCGATGAAATGGTGAGTTCTCTCTTCTGAACGATATGAATCTGGATGCCTTGAAATGCAAATTTTATGAACTTGTGGCGCCCAGCCTGCCTAATGAATGGGATGTTGAGGAAGCCTTATCCCGCCTGGTCACGGGGAAAAGCGAAAAAATTGACGATATTTTTGCCCAAATACCTGCCATCTGGCCTGTCTCCCATTCCCTCTGTTTTGCCTATCTTGCCGCTGCCGATTCTGCTCTAAATAGCTTGGAAGTGGATGAGCTGTCGCTGTGGGTGCATACGCTTCTGGATCGATACGAAACCAGCGGACTGCACGGGGCACAATTATTCATGAGGGATGTTGACCGCCATTTTATCAATCCTATGCGGGGTCGGGGTGGTTTACGTTTATCCGAGGTTCGCTCAAGATTGCAGCCCTATGCCAACGGCCTTGCCGGCAGGGAGATGCTGCTGATTCCCGCAGATGGTGCTGCCACCAATACGGAATGCATCTATCTTCCTCATAAACTAAGTTTGTTTGCCGGTAACGAAAAGAATTTTCTTCTCTACAAACTGATGGTTTCCTTCCAGTGGGCTTCCATCCAGGCCGGTACCTTTGCTGTCCCTAAAGGGACACCTCCGCTTGATGCAACGTCTGCACATCCTCTGGAACAGGTATTCTCTCAGTATGCTTTTCCTGCGAATGCTCGCAGTCTCTACCAATTTTTTGAATCTGGACGAGTGGTTGCCTTTTTACAGGACGAACTCCCTGGGCTGATGCGTGAGGCGGCAACTTTATTGCCACGATTACCCCTCTCCGCGGATACCACGTTGGTCTTGAATCTGCTCGACCGATTGCAGCAGGGATTGCTGCGCGGAAAATGGTCTGCCGTCGGTCAATTGGAGACGGACGATCGGGCACGCCTTCTGCTGCAACGATGTCAGGCAAAAGGCGTGGGCAACCAGGTCAGCCTTGATGCAGTGCACGATTTAATATCATTGCTCGCCAAGGAGGATGATTTCACCGAAACCCTTCCATTCATTTTTCAGGGCACTCTACGCTTGCAGGAAGTGCTGAACATTCATATGCAAAGGCGGCAGGAGAGGAAATTACGGTTTACCAAAGCGCTGACGGTCCACCTCCAGCACTTTTCCGAGAAGAAGGCCCTCGACGCTAATGACGACCAAGATGACGAGAAGAAGGTCGCGGGTCAGCAGGGGCAAGGTCTTGCCCTTGTTGTTGAGACAGACAACCAAGTACGCAAGAACTCGGCCCCGCAACCCCTGACTTCCGTACGAATCGATAATCAGGAAATCCCGTTCAACGAAGAACTTGCCGAACTGGCTGAACAGATCCGGCAAGATCTCGGCAGCCTTCCTGATGAATATGTCAGCAGCGCCGCTGGCAAAGCCGGACAGGGATACAGCGCCGCAATCTCGCTTGTTCCTGACGATGGCTCAGGAGTGATAGCGTCGGTGGTCTATGATGAGTGGGATTATCGTCGCAAAGGTTTCCGCAAAAACTGGTGTGTGGTCACGGAAAAGGATATTTCGCCGGTCCAGACCTCGTTCATTGAACAGACATTGCAAAAGTATCGGGGCCAGATTCGTCGGTTACGTCATCAGTTTGAACTGATGCAGACCACTGAGCATTTTGTCCGCAGGCAACGGGATGGTAACGATATCGATCTTGATGCTCTGGTCGAATCACTGGCCGATATCTGTGCCGGGAGGCCGCCTTCGGATCGACTCTTTGTCCGCCTTGCCCGTGAGCAGCGCGATATTGCTGTCTATTTCCTGGTTGATATGTCCAATTCTACCACCGGCTGGGTTGGACAAGCTATCAAAGAGGCACTGGTGCTGATCTGTGAAGCCATGGAGGTTCTTAATGATCGTTACGGCATTTATGGCTTTTCAGGGATGCGGCGTCTGCGCTGCGATCTTTTTCCAATCAAACGGCTGGAAGAACGGTATTCCCAGGCCGTTCGTCAACGGATCGGCGCCATCGGCCCCAGGGAATATACGCGTATGGCACCGGCCATACGCCATATGACGTCCTTGTTTACCCAGGTGGAGGCTAAAATCAGATTGCTCATTGTTCTGTCTGACGGCAAACCCGAAGATTACGATGACTACAAGGGCGAATATGCTGTTGAAGATACCCGGCATGCCCTACTGGAAGCCAAAGCCAAGGGCATCCATCCTTTTTGCATTACCATTGACCGCCAGGCCCATGACTATATGGCCCACATGTACGGCGAGGTGAATTATATTTTTATTAATGATGTCAGTCGATTGCCAGCGCGAATGCCGGAGATCTATCGAACCCTGACAACCTGAATATTACGATCAAATCAATAAGATTAATGACCTGTCATCAGGGCAGACGAATCAGCCTGATGTACTTTTTATGTACTTTTTTCCAGACTAGGAAGAAGAACTTCCAAAACTACCCGGTTCTCTGTTCTAAGGCCATGGACATACTTTTCCGTGGTCCTGATGCTGCTATGTCTGAGCATACGCTGTATTTCCACAACAGGTATATTGTTAGTATTGATTCCACAGTCACGTTGGGAGAAATAGCGGGAGATGAAAAAAACATCTTCATTGCAAATACCTTTTCTTAAGAGGGCTTTTCCACGAATGTTTCTTTCGAGTATCTTAAATATTCATTCGTCCATTGACCCAAAGATACTGAAAGGGTCTCTTCTCTCCCATAAATTGGAAAGAATATTCTCCTGTGGTTTTTTTTCCCACCTCCCATAATTGTGCGTCTTTTTTGGTCAGAAAGCATTTTCTTTGCTTCTTTCCCTCTACAAACCTCTGGGGCCCATCAACGGCCACTTGTCCTTGTTCCTGTTCGTGTTTTTGCACGCCATGTTGCATGATCCTCCTTACGTGAAAACCGCCACATTTTAGGCCCCAGGCGTACATGGCTCCAAGCCGTACTCCTCAAGGGTCCGAGGGGCAACACGGAAAAACTCGCAGACTTCCTGGTGGGTAATTATTTCTGGCAATGTTTCAGCTTTCATTTGTGGAAATAGTGGAAATAGATAAAGTTGATCAGAATTACTTATATGTATAAATATTATTTGTGTTTTTCATAAATATTATTTAGTAATTGATCAAACCGCTCCGCAAAGCGGTTGATGGCCTCTTGACTACCCGTGAGTACCCCCTCTCTCGTGGCCAAGAGGTTTTCTTGTTTCTAGCATGACGAAACAATTCAAAAAGGAACGGTATCAAGCAAAACTTCGTTTCGTTTTTGCGTCATCTTGCGAATGAACTTCGGTTCTTTTTTGAAAATTCTCGCAAGTCCTGCTCTAGAAGGTCCGTGATTGCTCAACGATCTTTTCAATAGCGTCAGGATCGGAGATGAAAAAGGCCGCGATCGACGTGAAGATTCCGCGAACCTGTTATCTGAGGGCTTCAATATTCTTGTATTTAACTGGTTTTTCACGGCGCATTTCGTGCACGCCAATTCAGCCCACAGCGCGTACGTGTTTCCAGGAATCGGAACATTTTGCTTTCGATTGATTGTTATTCTTTCGATCTATGGTGGATTTCGTGAACGTTGTCCAAGCGGTAGCCGCGTTCTTAAAAGGTGGGCAATCTTTAGGCTGGCAGGTTATTTCACCGTTAGCGCTCCACACAGCCTGCTGCTGGGGTTTATCATGAAGCAACTTTTGGCCAATTTTCGACAAATTCGGTGGCCAAAACAGAAAAATTCGAATAGCGTAATTTCAAACACTTGCAAGCAGTTACTTGAAAGAGAGCTGTCCGTAAATGAAACGAACAATACTAAATCGTTACGCAAAAGCGAGCGACGGCCGCATTATTATCGATGTTGCTGCGACGCGGGTAGAGGTCCTCTACAATGATTTTGACAAGGACGCCCCCTTCATCCGCAGAGATTTGAACCAGGATTTGGTTGATTATCTGATCGCAGGTGCGCGAGAATTGAAGCGTGAATCATTTATTCTGAGATTCACGCTTGATCAGACTCCCGACAATGAGAAGCAGTTACGAATCCGGCAGAGTGTAAACGCCTATTTTCTATATCTCGCGGGATGTGAACAGCAGCGAGTTCTGCAAATGTTTCGTCGGTCAGGTATTCTATTCTGCATCGGCCTTGCCCTCCTGGCCCTATCTGTATCAGTTAACCGATCATTCGGGCCTGAACGATCCGTCGTAGCTAATGTATTTGCAGATGGACTTACTGTTGCAGCATGGGTGTCGCTGTGGGAATCGCTCGCGGTATTCTTGATCGAATGGTTTCCTCTTCGCAAGAACATTGTGCTGTATCGGCTGCTTGCCAATGCAGAACTTGCTTTCGTGGCGAAGGCAGGTACGCCATCGAATACTAGAACTTAACCCTTCCAAGTAACAAAAAAAAATTATTACGAACAATCGAGAGAAACAGAGGAATACTATACCAATTTAGGTTCAGTGTATTTCGAAATTAAATTACGTTGTTGTTGGGGGCCTTGCTGGAGGCCTCTATAATGATTCAGAATGTATTCTGAAGATCGGATATCTCACAAAACCCTTGTTTTGTGCGGGATGGAATCGCCTTGATCTTCCTTTAACGGCCTCTCACGCCGGCAACAGGGGTTCTAATCCCCTTAGAGGCACCAAGTAGTTAGCTATTCAAATCTATGAGGAGGTTCGTTATGCAAAATGTTCAAAAGATTATCGTGTCTGTAGATTTTTATACGCATACACAAAAATTGGCTAAATTTGCTATGGATGTTGCCAGCAAACTGGGAGGAAAATTGGTTTTTGTTCATGTGATGGAGGAAATATTGCCTTTCCCTGATGACAACCCCGAATCATATCAAAAGCTCGATGAAAAAATTTTTGCATCTTTAGAGGATAAAATGGAAATTCTTGTAGAGAAGAGCAGAAGCATCTACCCCGAATGCGAGAGCGTAATCCTGAAAGGCGATGTGACTGATTCCATTGTTTCATATGCCAAGGAAAATCAGATTGATCTCATTGTAATGGGAACACACGGTGCTAAAGGGATCGAAAAAATATTGTTAGGTAGCGTAGCGGAGAGGGTGCTAAAAAGAGCCTCTTGTCCGGTACTTATGTTCAACCCCTATAAAGGAAAGATACAATAAAACACAAGGGGACAGGCCACAAATAAAGGTGAAAAGATAATTTTCAGTGGTATCCCGGCATAAGTGGGAAGCGTTGATATGCAATGGCGAACACGGGTTCAACTCCCAGCTTTTGATGGACTATTGATGAACTTTTTAGACATAAGTTAAGGTGTCTAACTGACACCCCAAAAACGCAAACTTAATGCTAACCCGATTTTAGGTGCAGCATTGGGACAGGAGGCGGGACGAAAAAACAGCCGCTTTATTCATGGGGGCGCTTCCCGGTTTTTTCGTTAAGGTAGATCAGTTAATTTCCGCCTAACGGCGGAATTCATTTTTGTGACCTTGCTAGCATTGTTGCAAGGAATACTGAGAGGGTCACGGTGACCAGATGACTCTTTGTTAATTATGAAGGCCAAACAAGTGGACCCCAGGAGGCCCACCATGACTGACCAAAACGCTTCTTCCAAGCTCCGCAACAAGGCGAAAGAGATCCTTCAGAAAAGAGTACCTCAGTCGGAGGAAAAACTAAAAGCACTCTCCACCGAAGAGATGCAGCAAACACTCCATGAGCTCCAGGTCCATCAAATTGAACTGGAGATACAGAACGAGGAGTTGCGCCGCGCAAATGGGGACCTCGACGCCTTGCGGGCCCGTTATTTCGATCTTTATAACCTTGCGTCGGTGTGCCATTTCACTGTCAGCAAACAAGGGCTCATCGTGGAGGCCAACCTCACCGCCGCCATTTTGTTGGGTGTTGATCGGCGCATGCTGATTCATCTACCGTTCACTCAATTTATTCGTGAAGAGGACCAGGACGCCTACTATCTGTACCGCAGGCAACTCCTTGAATCCAGCGAACCACTTGAGCTCGAGCTGCGAATGGTAAAATACGATGGGACGTTCTTCTGGAGTCACCTGACAGCATGTATCGCTGATGGCGATGGCGATGCGCCTGTGTGCCACATCACGCTGTTTGATATTACCGAGCGCAAACAGGTTGAGGAAAAGTTCCGGAGCAGCGATGAGAAGTATCGGTCACTGGTTGAGACCACCAGCGACTGTATATGGGAGGTCGATTCGCTTGGACGCTTCACGTACCTCAGTCCCAATTTCCAAGATATGATGGGCTATACGCTCGATGAGTATATCGGCAAATACCCCCATGACCTCCTTCTGGAGGATGATTCACAACAGTTCCGCGAGCAAATGTTGGCTCTTTTGGCCGCCCAAAAACCATTTTCCTCTCTGGAGGTACACGCCAAACATCGGGATGGCCGACTTGTCATTGCAGAGGTCAGTGGGGTTCCGGTGTTCAGCCTTGAGGGTGAATTCTTGGGCATGCGTGGCGTTACACGGGACAGCACTGAGCGTAAGTTGGCAGAGAAAATACTTTGGGATGAACAAGAACAGCTCGCGTTCGTCATTGAAGCCGCACGGCTCGGTACGTGGGAATGGAATGTCCAAAACAATGAGTCTCTAATCAACAAAAACTGGGCAGCTATGCTTGGTTATACGGTCAACGAGTTAATGCCCTGTAGCTACCATACTTGGGCGCAGTTGGTCCATCCTGAGGATCTGGCTAAAGCCGAAAAATCTGTGATGCAATGTATAGAAGGGGAAACACTCTTCTATGAAAGCGAATTTCGCATGCGGCACAAAGACGGTCATTGGGTCTGGATTCTTGACCGGGGGCGACTTATGACCCGCAACGCCGACGGCAAACCACTAAAGATGTACGGCATGCATGTGGACATCACCAAACGCAAGCGGGTTGAACAAGAACGGGAGCAGTATTTTCGATTATTCAATAATTCATCTGACTTGATGTGCATTGTCGATTCAAGCGACTGTTTTATTAGGGTTAACCCTGCCTTCACCAAGGTGCTCGACTGCTCTGAACAGGAAATTATCGGGCATCCATTTACTGAATTCATCCATCCAGATGACCTGCAGAAGACACAGGATCAGGTTGCGCAGCAGTATCAGGGGCGTGTTATAATCAACTTCGAGAACCGTTATCTGCGCCAAGACGGCTCTGTCTGCTGGTTATCGTGGCGGGGTTTTTACAATAAAGAGGATGATCTCATCTATGCCACAGCGCGCGACGTCACCGAACTGAAAATGGCAGAGGAAGAGTTGCGTAGGGCAGAGGCGTATGCGAGGAGCCTGATTGAAGTGAGTCTCGATCCTCTGATGACCATTGCCTTGGACGGCCGGATCAGCGACGTCAATGAGGCAAGTGTGCAGACCACCGGCTATTCTCGGGAAGAAATGATCGGTACGGATTTTAGCTTCTACTTCACTAGCCCTGTTAGGGCAGAGGCTGGTTACCTGCAGGTGTTCAAAAATGGCAGTGTTCGCGATTATCCCCTGGAAATTCGCCATCGTGATGGGCGTATCACGCCGGTGCTATACAACGCTGCTGTATTTCTTGACCAGGCCAAGCAGGTGGCCGGGGTGTTTGCTGCGGCGCGGGACGTTTCCAAACTGAAACAAGCCGAGGAACAACTCAAGGCAATAAATAATCAACTGGAACGAAAAGTAGAACAACGGACCCTTGAACTCCAGAAAACACAAAAACAGTACCTGCATGCAGAAAAGCTCTCCGCGATCGGTAAGCTTTCCGCCTCCATCGCCCATGAGTTCAACAACCCGCTGCAAGGCATTCAATCTATCCTTAAAGGTTTGAGGAAAAGAGCGATATTGGAAGAGGAGGATAGTAAATTGCTGGACGCCGCTATCGGCGAAAGTGAGCGGGTAAAGGATTTGATCCGCAGCCTTCAGGATTTCAACCGTCCTTCCTCAGGGAGAAAAGTGTTAGTGAATTTGCACAACTCCCTTGATTCTTTACTGTTGTTGCATAAAAGCGAATTCAAGAACAAACGGATTTCAGTAACGCTCGATTATGCTAAAAATTTGCCACAGATACTGGCCGTCCCCGACCAAATCAAACAAGTTTTCCTTAATTTGTTGACTAATGCCGCCGATGCCTGTTTGCAGCCCGGTGGGGTGATTACGGTCAGCACCTGGCAGGAAGACGACAAAGTTGCGGTTGCCATTAAGGACACCGGCATCGGTATTAAGCCCGAGAATATGGAGCTGATATTCCAACCGTTTTACACCACCAAACCTGCGGTCAAGGGAACGAGGCTAGGTTTGTCGGTGAGCCATGGGATTGTGAAAAACCACGGCGGTGAAATCCTGGTGACAAGCCGACCTGGAGAAGGGGCAAAATTTACGGTCCTTCTGCCCATCAATAGTGGCTTTGAACTCGTTGACGCGAACCCAGGTTCAACTCCCGGTTCCTGATGTACTTTTAGGCTCAACAAGAAAACTACGCTTCATTCATGGGGTCGCTAACCGTTTTTTTTCGATGAGGTGGACCCGTTAACTTCCGCCCCCGGCGAAATCTATTTTCCTAACCGAATGGCAACAAAGAGAAAAACTCAGAGTAAAAAACAGAACAGTGAGAATATGTCTAACTTACTCAGAAAATTTGCGACCTACCTTATTGTAATTCTCGGAATCATGTGTGGTTATCAATATATGACAGGAAAAAGCCTTGCCACCTTGCCGAGAGAAATTGCCGACAAACTCCAGCAAAAAGCCACGAGAGTAGAATATATCAACCCGCAGGATTACAGAGATCCGGCAAAGAACATGCTTAAAGACTGAAGACATGCTGCGATCGTTTGTATTACTTTATCAAAATTTTCCATTCGGGCAGTGAATAAGGAGAACTTGCATAGATTTAATAACATGGCGAGTTCCTTACGAAACAGGAATCCGCTCAATGGACATGATGGTGTTTTTGGACAAAAGTTAAAGTGTCTAACGGTGCCTTGATGTATCGAGCTACTCGATAATAAAAGAAAAAGTTTGATGCGGTATTCTATTTTTCGGTCTCTCGCTTCGGCAACAGGGGTTCTAGCCCCCTTATTCACTTTGTCTGATAAATATTTGATTGCCCTTCAACTGTTACAAACAAGTAAAACTAATAAACAGGATTATTCATGGAACGGATATTTGAATGGGATGACATTCCATCGTTGGATGACGACAAAGAGGATTGGGGATTCAGGCTGACAGAACCCCTTGGCAATAGAGCTATCTTTCGTATAGAGAAAGAAGAGATTCCCAGGATGTATGCAGTAAGCAAGGTGCTCGTCAGAATTGCCACTGTTGAACGTATCCATACCGGAACATTACTAGATATCAGCGCAGGTGGACTATCAGTTAACCTACCTGTTTCACTTGAGGAGGACCTTCCTGTAAAAGTAGGTTTTTATCTCGGCTCGGTGAAAATCATTTCAAAGGCGTTTGTTAAGCACTCTCGTATGATAGGAGAGCATTACTCAACGGGAGTCAAGTTTGTTGATCTCGATCCTGAATCTGCTGGATATATCAACGGACTCTATGCATCACTGATTACGAACCACATCGATATAAATCTCCAACTTCAACGCTGATTATCACCTGCGGGTAACTCTCGCAGCCCTGGGGGAAAAAAGGGGAAAGACCACGAATAAGGTAACAACGGTTTTTTCAGCGGCATCACGGATGTATCCCGGCATACGTGGGAAGCGTTGATATTCAATGGTGAACGCGGGTTCAACTCCCAGGATCAAATATAAAATTGTTCTGACGGACTAGTTGGAAGGAATATGTTTTGAGTGGAAATAAGTGTTTTTGACATAAACTATAAAACCAGCATTAATTTAATAGAGAAAAATAAAAAATGACCGCAAGAAATATCATAGATAAATGGCTTAATAATGTAAATGATAATCAAGTTGAGCAACTTATTAGTCTTTATAATGATAAAGCAATCGTAATTCCAACTTTTTCCAATAGGTTATTGGATAATCAAAAAAAAATAAGAGATTATTTCACAAGGTTGTGTAGTAGAGAAGAATTAAGCATTGCTCTTCACAATAACACATTGATAGAACAAAATATGAAAAATAATTTATTTTCCATATCAGGTATATATTGTTGGCGTTTTGCTGTTGATGGTGAATTGTTGAGTTTTGAAGCTAGATTTTCATATTTAATTGATTTAAATCATGAAGGGTCAATATTTCATCATCATTCATCACAGATACCAAGAATGATTTAACAAACAAGAAACGCCTAACACTTCAATAAAACTGATCTAACTTAAGCGATCTTAAAGAGGGCAGCGCATCGGTCGGCAGGTTATTTCACTGTAGGGTGGCCAATTCCGTCATTTTTATTAATTTTTATCAAAGGAATTAGTCAAATCATGAACAATACGAATAACCACGTCCCAAATGAGAACCGCGACGACACCAATAGTGCTGGTCTTTCAAAGAAGTTGCTCATTCCGCGAATAATGGCTTCGTCGCTTAGCCTCATCATTATTGTAATTGGTGCCATGGCAGTCATGACCGCCCATTACTATATAAGGAATGGCAAATTGGGGATGGAAATCACGCTGGATGGTTCACCCGCGATTGCGATGGGTGTGAGCACCATCTTTTTGGGCCTGCTTCCCTTAACCTTGTGGTTCTCCTCAAAGCGGACCAAGGCTGTATGGCTAATATCATGCTTTGTGGCTGCTGCTGTGGCCTACGGCGTGTCAGTTTCTTTGCAGCATATCTAACCGGTAAAGTGAGACATTTACAGCTGGATACAAATTTCTTCTGAGCCACATTGAATCTAAATGACCTTGATTTGCTTTCCCGAAATGCAAGGGGGACGGATTTAATTTTTGATGTATTTTTTAATCCATCTATGATGTATCGCAATCCTTAATGGTGCACCCAACTAATTGATTTTGTTTAAATCGGCTTGAAAGTGTCCGCTATTCCCCGGCATGCCCTGCTGGAAGCCAAAGCCAAGGGCATCCATCCTTTTTGCGTCACTATTGACCGCCCGGCTCATGACTCTATGGCCCACATGTACAGCGAGGTGAACTGTATTTTCATTAATGATGTCAGCCGATTGCCAGCATGAAGGCCGGGAATATACCGGCCCCTCACTCCCTGAAAACTTTTGGTTGCATCACCATTCCATTGTCTTTGGCCCCCCGATAAGCTGGGTTGTTTTTGGTTTTCCCTTGAATGCGACCCTGGTATGTTGTTTAACGATAGAAAAAATGTTTCAGAACCATTCTTATCGGGCTGAGCTATGCGTTGGTATCATACTATTTTTTCTGTTTTGTTAATTTTCATGATTACAGGGGCAACCCATTCTCGGGAAATTGACGAGACGGCTAACCGCTTGAAGGTGGAAGCCTATCGCTATTATTACGGCAGGGACAAACCGCTCGATTACGCGAAGGCCCTCGAACTGTACCGCCAGGCAGCGGAACGGGGCGATGCGGAGGCGCAGTTTATTGTGGGCGGTATGTTCTATTTGGGAAAAGGGACAGATCCTGATAAAAAAAACGGTTTTAAATGGCTGCTGAGCGCGGCGGAGCAAGGAAAGGTTTCTTCCGAATCTTTGGCGATCATCGGTGGGATGTTTCTCCGCGGCACCAATGTCCCGCAGAATTACTTGGAAGCCAAAAAGTGGTTGACTGTGGCTGCCGAACAAAGCAACTTGGCTGCCCAGAATGATTTAGCCTATCTTTTCTATAATGGCCTGGGAGGAGAACGAGATTATAAAAAGGCACTGGAATTGTACGTAAAAGCGGCCATGCAGGGTGATATTATGGCGCAGGCAAACATCGGCTTGATGTACGCAACCGGGACAGGCACCGACATCGACAAGGCTCGCGGGTATGCCTGGTATTCTCTTGCCGCCAGCGGCGGCAACACGTTTGCGGCAATCAATCGCAACAATATGATGCTTGATATGAGCTGGGAAGAGTTAAATCAAGCTCAAGCAATATCCTTTGATCTGTATCACCGGATTGAAAAAATGGTCGAACCTGAAACTTTCGAGCCGGATGCTGCTCAAAAATAATCCTACCTCTCGTTTTCGCAGGCTATATTCCGGTACAACAGTGCGATGATTTCCTCAATGGTCTCGCTGGAGTAGATTGACTTGCGGAGAAACGCCGCGCCAGGGATGCCGGTTAAAAATTTTGAGGTATGATTTTTTATTTTAAAGAGGACTCGGTTTGCATGAAGATGTCGGTCCGCCAACTCCAGGTAGCGCCTGATCACTGGCAATCGACCAGACAAGGTAGCAGGCGGACCTGTCGGCGAAAATACCCAAGGGTTCCCGAGTGCCCCCCGGCCTACCATCACCGCGTCACAACCAGTTTCTATCATCATTTTTATGCCATCAGCGTGCGAGAGAATGTCGCCATTGCCAATCACCGGAATTGTGACGGCCTCCTTCACCGCCTTTATAACCTGCCAGTCAGCTTGTCCGCCAAAACCCTGTGCCCAGGTTCTGCCATGGATAGTTACCGCTGCTGCACCAGCTGCCTCAGCCATAACAGCAAATTGTGGTCCATTGATGTTGTCATGCGTCCAACCACTGCGAAATTTGACCGTGACCGGTAGTTGGGTGTTGGCGCAAACAGCTTTGATAATTGCTTGCGCCAGTTGAGGATCTTTCATCAAGGCAGCACCACAGCCTTTTTTTATCACCTTGCGTGCGGGGCATCCCATATTGAGGTCAATTAGGTCTACCGGCCAAGAGGAAACGATTGCTGCGGCTTTGCCCATGAGCACCGGATCGCTGCCAAAAAGCTGGATCCCAACTGGGCGTTCGGCTGCAATGGACTGCATCAGCTCCAGGGTGTTTTTTTGTGCATAGACAAGTCCGTGACAGCTGATCATCTCTGAAAAGCAGAATGCCGCACCGTTTTCCCGGCAGAGGAGACGGAAAGGGAGATCGGAATAACCAGCTAAAGGGGCAAGGGCGAAGGGATGCTGTTGAATGATCGTCCATATGGGGGCACCAGTGGTAAGGCTATGACAACCAGCAGAACTCATTTATAAGGAAAAGGTGAAGGGAAAGGCCGACCGGGGAAGGCTACAGTATCTTGCATGAGAAGTATCTTGCGAAAAATAGGCCGCAGATTATTTCTGCATACTTTGTTTTCTGATTTTTTTGAGTGTGCCGAGGTAGATATCCTCAGACATCTCATCCAATATTTTTGCCAAGGCGATGTCGTCTCCGGCGGTATTTATCGATTTTACGTTGTAATCAGCGGTATACAGCTTACTCGGCACCTCCCAGAGAATCTTGCCGGTTTTAAGGTCTTTGAGGACATAGCGGACAACGAGTTGGACTTTGGTGGCAGTGGCATCTGAAACGCCATCCCAGGAGACGCTGGGCAGATTAATAGAGATGATTTCTCCGGCCAAGATGAGATCGGCCTCCGTTTTGTCTTTGGTCAAAGCTACTTTTTCTGATTTTTGAAACCAGTGAGCCACGGATCGGAAAATCTTATTATCAAGTCCTAGTTTATTGGTCCGATTCTGCCAGGTGGGCATATAAACAATACGGGCCGGGCCATCGTACACATGGGGAAAATAGTAGCCGCACCCACCCAATAATAACAAGCAAAACAGGACGACACCCCATCTAAAATTTTCGGTTTTCAGCATGGTATTCCTTTCTGTTGCGGGCGTTTTCGCGTCATCGCACAAAGTATTCGACGGTAGGTGAACTATAATTTATTACAGAACAATATTAACAAGTTTCTTTTGCACCACAATAATTTTGCGAGGTTCTTGGTTTGCAAGTAACCGAGTGATTTTTTCATCGGTTACAGCCATCTGCTGCAAGGTATGATCCTCAATGTCAGCAGGGACTTGCAGTTTTGCACGGACCTTACCATTGATTTGAACCACAATGGTTATTTCCTCTTCTTTGGCCGCCTCGACGTTATATTCCGGCCAAACAGCATTGTTGAGCGGCAGCCGGTGACCGGACATCTGCCAGAGTTCCTCACAAAAATGAGGGACCATGGGAGATAACAGCGTAAGAATAGTCTCCAGGGTTTCACGTTGTACCGCCAAATGTATTTCTTTCTGATCTCCCAAAACTGCGGCGACCAGATTAACCAGTTCCATAACTCCTGAGATGGCTGTGTTGAAATGGAAATTGGTTTCAATGCTTTCGGTGACCCGGCGTATCGTCTGATGCGTTTTCCTGTACAGCAGCCTGGATGGCTCGTTTAATGAGGTGATGTTGACACTGCCGACCATCTGAAAACACGGGAGGTTCTGGACGATGATTCGATACACTCGGTTGAGGAACCGTGAGGCCCCTTCCACTCCCTGAGGGTTCCATTCAAGATCTCGCTCCGGTGGGGCTGCGAACAGGGAAAATAAACGCACTGTATCTGCGCCATACTGTTCGATCAATTCGTTTGGATCCACCACATTGCCTTTTGATTTTGACATTTTGGCGCCATCCTTGATCACCATGCCCTGGGTCAACAGGTTGGTGAAGGGCTCATCCACGGTAAGATAACCGAGATCTCGCAGCATTTTGGTGAAGAAACGCGCGTAGAGAAGATGGAGAATGGCATGTTCAACCCCGCCGATATACTGATCGACCGGCAACCAATAGGCAGCGGCATCTTGGTCAATGGGATTGGAGCTCAGGTCAGGGCTTGTATAACGGGCGAAATACCATGACGATTCGACAAAGGTATCCAGGGTATCGGTTTCCCGCCGGGCCGATTTACCGCAACGTGGGCAAACGGTAGCGATAAAATCTTCCTGCTGATGCAAAGGGTTATGACTCCCCATTGGATCCATCGATCCTGGCAACAGAACGGGCAGCTCGCTTTCAGGTACCGGAACAATACCGCATGTTTCACAATGAATGACGGGGATAGGTGCGCCCCAGTAGCGTTGACGGGATATACCCCAATCACGCAGCCTGTATGTGGTGTAGGGGCGACCAATCCCAGTCTTTTCGGCAAACTCGATGATTTTTTTCTGCGCGGTAAGCGAGTCAAGCCCGGTGAATGCGCCTGATGCTGTCAATACCCCTGGTCCCTCCGATGCCTGGCTCAGAGTGGCCGGGTCAAGAAGATCCTCAGTGGGTTGAATAACGACCCGTATTGGAATTTCATATTTACAGGCAAATTCGAAATCTCGCTGGTCATGGGCCGGCACCGCCATAACTGCACCGGTACCGTATTCCATAAGGACGAAATTGGCGGCATAGATAGGTACTCTTTCGTCGGTAAAGGGATTGATGCAGTAACAACCGGTAAAAATTCCCTGTTTTTCCGGTTCTTGATCCAGGGTGGCCCGTTGTTTATCGATGATGGTTTGGTGAATAAAATCGTTAACTGCCTGCTCCTGGGGGGTGCCGGCAATCAAGGCTTTCAGGAGCGGGTGCTCAACGGCAAGCGACATGAACGTCACGCCGAAAATGGTGTCAGGTCGGGTCGTGAAAATGGTAATGGTCTGCTCGCTGTTCTCGATCTTAAAGTCGCACGCAAGACCAGTACTTTTTCCAATCCAGTTGCGTTGCATAGTCACAACTTTTTCCGGCCAACCGGTCAGTTTGTCCAGATCAGCCAGCAGTTCTTCAGCATAGTCGGTGATCTTGAAGAACCAACCATGCATGGTCTTGGGTTGGACTGGCTGATCACATCGCCAGCAGGTGCCGTCTATCACCTGCTCTCGAGCCAGAACAGTCTGACAGTCGTTGCACCAGTTAACAGTGGTCTCCTTCCTGTAGATCAGCCCCCGCTCAAGCATTTTAAGAAAGAGCAGTTGTTCCCATCGATAGTAATCCGGCCGGCAGGTGGCAATCTCTCTATCCCAGTCATAACTCAAACCCATGGCTTTGAGCTGGGTGCGCATATAGTCAATGTTCTCATAGGTCCATGCTGCCGGATGAATGCCACGTTTCATTGCGGCATTCTCTGCTGGAAGACCAAAAGCATCCCAACCCATGGGATGCATAACATTAAAGCCCTGCATGCGTTTGTAACGGGCGATGACATCACCAATTGAATAGTTACGCACATGCCCCATGTGAATTCTTCCAGAGGGGTACGGAAACATTTCCAAAACATAATATTTGGGGCGATCAGCTTGATGGGTGACTTTGTAGGTTTTTTCCTGTTCCCAGTGCTGCTGCCATTTTTGTTCAATGGCCTTGAAATCGTATTTATCGTTGGTTTGCATGACGGGTTGATCTGTTTAAAAGATTGACGAGAAGAGGTCGTGTTTAGTTGAAATCGGAATTTGTAGCGAAACCTTGCTCCGGCATATATTGGGGAGAGGTAGGACGACCTGTGTAATTCTCAAAGGTGGTGTACTCGCCGAGAAAGGTCATCTTGACCATCCCGGTTGGCCCATTGCGTTGTTTGGCAATAATAATCTCGGCCATTCCTCGGTTTTCATTGGTTTCGCTTCTATTGTAAACTTCGTCTCGATAGATGAACATAATAACATCAGCATCTTGCTCAATAGCGCCGGATTCGCGCAGGTCGGACAGTTGCGGTCGTTTATCGGTGCGGTTCTCTAAACCACGGTTGAGCTGCGAGAGAGCGAGTACAGGGACATTGAGTTCCTTTGCCATAGCCTTGAGCGATCGTGAGATTTCCGATATTTCTTGAGTCCGGTTTTCGGAATTGGTTTTGCCTTGCATGAGCTGCAGGTAGTCGACAACGATTAGCCCCAGGTTATGTTCGGATTTCAAACGTCTTGCCTTGGCGCGCATTTCCAAAACTGTGAGGCCGGCTGTATCGTCAATATAGATGGGGGTATCAGATAACATGCCTGTGGCCCGGGTTAATTTTGGCCAGTCGTTATCGTGGAGTTTCCCGGTGCGGATGCGTTGGGAATCGATTCTACCGACAGAGCAGAGCATGCGCAGGGCAAGAGATTCCATGGACATTTCCAGGCTGAAAACAGCCACCGCGACCTTGCCGAGAAGGGCAGCATGCTGGACGATGTTCATGGCCAGTGCCGTTTTGCCCATGGAAGGGCGAGCCGCAAGGATGATCATTTCGGCTGGTTGTAGACCGGCAGTAATTCGATCTAGATCTTCATAGCCCGTTGCCACCCCGGTAATGTGCTCCTGCTTTTCGAACAGTTTGGTGATGCGGTCAAAGGCCTTGGGCACGATAGAGGACATGGGGTGAAATCCTTGGCCTTTATTCGTGTGTGCAATTTCAAATATGGTCTTTTCCGCTTCCTCGATCAGTGATTCAATATCATCTTGGGTGTCATAACACCGGGCAGCAACTTCGGACGTTGTTTGGATCAAACGACGGAGAATAGATTTTTTCCGGATGATCTGCGCGTGATGAACCAGCGTGCCGGCAAAAGGTATAATATCAGTTAATGAGGCCAGATACGCAGCACCGCCGATATCCTCAAGCTTATTTTGGTCACTGAGTAATCCTGCGACTGTGATTAGGTCATGAGGTTCCCGTTTTTCGAACAGCGTAAGCATTGTTGCAAAAATGGTTTTGTGGGCGTCTCGGTAAAAATCGTCCGCTTTCAGAAGTTCTACGATTTTGAGTAAAGCTTTGTCTTGCAGGAGGATGGTTCCGAGTACGGCATGTTCCGCCTCTATATTCTGAGGAGGGAGCATTTTCGCAGTGTTTGAAGGGGAATTGTACTGCATAAAGTAATATGTTGATGGGTAAAAAGATGAAAGTTTCAGGTTTCCGCAACTATACCTTCACCGGTTTGGAATGGCACGTTGAAAATGAAAGTGCCTTTTCTGTACACAGGATACAAAAAAGGCACTTGATCGAGGTCTTACTCATCTGGCGATATATTCAAAAAAATGCTGAACATGCCGGATGTTTCACCATCAGCCAGAGGCCAGATGGCACTTTTGAAAAAGAGTTTGTCAGTAGCTATTATTTTGCATCGCCTATAGTTTCAGGCACTACCTGAATGAGTATGTGGGCAGTTGTCTGGTAGCCGGTTTTGATAGCAACTTTATATTCACCAATAGTTTTGATGGTGTCAGGTATAGTAATGGTCTTTTTGTCAACAGTTACGCCAGCCAATTGCAGGGCTGTGGTGATATCGTTATTTGTTACTGAACCAAATATCCGATTTTCATCACCGACACGTTTACCGATTGTAATAACTTTCCCTTCTAATTGACCAGCCAAGCCGTCAGCACGTCTTTTTTGATCAGCGAGTTTGGTAGCAATTGCTTGTTTTTCTTTCTCAAGACGGGCCAAAGACGCTTTGTTTACCAAGACCGCTTTTTGGCTTGGGACAAGGAAATTTCGTGCATAACCAGGCTTTACTTTAACGATCTCACCTTCCTGGCCCAAAGTTTCGATTGTTTCTTTTAATATAATTTCCATTGATATAACCCTCTTCTTGTATCGAATGTATCAGTTATTCACTATATCTTAAAAAATAAAGATCTACCTTTATCGTTCTTCAATTCTCTGCCTAAACTCAAACCAGATATCACTTATTCCCAAAAGAGCAAGTATAAGTAAACCATAACTCTGGATGATCAAAACGAAATAGAGCATGCATCTTACGTACACAGGGACGTTCCATCTTTCCAGTAAAGCAATGAAAACCGCTAACCCCTGGAAAAAGTATAGTAATCCGGAGATCAGTAGCATCCAGGCACCGGTATATTGGAGGTCGCCTGTACCAATTAGCATTACTGTTATCGCCAATATGGGTACCCAGACAAGCTGTTCGGGAAGTTTCCAGGTCGAATACTGACCCCAAGGAAAGGTACCTTTGCAATACCAGTTGATTAGGCTGTTACTGGCGGCCATATTGATCCAAACAGTGATAACAAGTGCCGAGGCGAGTAACCCCGGCAGCAGAGCGGGTATTGCCTTCCTCATGCCATTGGTAACCTCTTGCAAGGTGTACACAACTTCCGGCGGTAAACCTGCCTCTTTAGATGTATAGAACTCCAAAGATTGTTGGAAACCAAGATCGAGCAATTCAAGCAAATATTTGTACGGATTGGTTCCCGTGACAGTCCCGTACATTCCCCAGAAAACGAGCCACGTTAAGCCGAGGACAGCAACTCCTTTACCGCCGCTTACCGCCGCCGATTCCTGGGTAGCTGCACTTCTGAAAAGTGAGTAACCTAAAGGGACGAGGGTAAGCGAAAAAAGATAAAATTCTAGTCGGTGCAGCAAAAGTGCGCCGATTCCCGCTATTAGGAGGCTGGCTTGTAACTTCGTTACCCCTGATTTGAAGCCGCTAATGGTTAACAGATAAAAAACAGGGACGGCAAGCAATCCGTTTAGCCAGCCAAATAGTGGAGGGCTGAGCGCCGGGATAAAAAAAAAGGCGCTGAAAAGAAGGAGTTGACCAGGGTGAAAAGAATTTTTCTTTAACCCTGGTTCAGAATTCACCATTATATGGGGCGAAACATTAAAACTGGGTCGCCCCCATATACGGCAACAAGGCTAATTGCCTGGCTCGTTTAACAGCTTCGGTCAACTGACGCTGATGCTTCGCACAGGTTCCATAAATACGCCTGGGAATGATCTTGCCTCTTTCAGTGACAAAATTTCTAAGCGATTTTGAGTCTTTGTAATCAATGGTTACGTCTTTTTCGGTACAAAAACGGCACACACGACGGCGTGAAAACACTTTTTTGGGTTGTGACATAATGCTACTCCTTCGGAGATACTAGTAACTTTTGGCGCGATTAATCTTCGGTGGATTCGTCTTCCAGTGTTTCGCTGTCAAACTCATCAACTTCGGCATCTTCGGACTGTGCAACTGAGGCAGCGGCCTTTTCAGCTATGCGTTGTTTTTCAGCTTCTATAGCCTCTGCATTCATTGCATCGCCGAGCTTGATGGTAAGGAATCGAAGCACTTTGTCATCAATCTTGAAGATACGCTCGATCTCGTTAACTGTGCTTCCTGGAGCAGCGTAATTCAGGTACACATAGTATCCCTGAGATTCTTTGTTGATCTCGTACGCTAGTCGCTTGACACCCCAGCGGTCGAGACAAATGATCGAACCGCCATCGTTGGTGACGATAGCATTGGTACGATCAATAATTTCAGTTAGTTGTTCTTCGCCCAGATTGGGACGAAGAATGTACGTGGTCTCGTAATGACGCATGATTCCTCCTCGTGGTCAGAGTGGCCCTCGCTTCAATCCTGGCGGTGAGAGCGAGAAGGTTAAAGTAGATAAGCTATATATGTTAGTAAAAAATGACAGGAAATGTCAAGGGAAAAGCTACTTAAAGAAGCGGGGAGGGGACTTGTTTTTCAAGAGCCTTTATCTTTTCCCATTGTGTACGCAGTTCGTGTTCATCGGTGAGAGGTGGCCCGGAAAAGACGTGGGGGTGTCGTCTAATCATTTTGGCTGAAATTGTTGCAAAGACCTCAACTGCTGTGAAGCGTTGCTGCTCTGCAAATATGGAGATTAACGTGGTAAGAATAAAAAAAACATCGCCAATCTCTTCACAGATTTCTATGTCGCGGTTATTGTCGATAGCCTCTGCCAGTTCATGACATTCTTCCAGTAAATATTTTTTCAAGGAAGCAGGGGTTTGTTTGATATCCCAAGGGCATCCACCCTCTCCGCGCAAGGTGGAGACGATGTGTTGCAGTTGAATGAAGGCGTCAATGGCTTTCTCTTCTTGGGTCGGTTCCATGACAATTATCTGGATTCGAGGAACTGGAGGGCCTGTTCTATTCGGCTGTATTCGTCTTGGTGGGAGTTGCTGAGTATCTCTTCAAGTTTCTCGAGTTGCATCAATAAATGACTGTTGATGATTTCAAGATCCTGAATGGTCTGTGCAGCGGATGATTCGGTGACATCCATTGCTTCTCTAAGATCACCCGCGCTCTTCATCAAGGCTTTGACTTCTGAGATTTTTTCCAGACGAAGAAACAATTCGTCGAAATTAACTGGTTTTTCCAGATAATCCACAGCTCCTTTTTTCATGGCGTCGACTGCGGTATCGACGGAGGAGTGTGCAGTGATGACTATGACTTCGATTTCAATGTTTTTTTCTTTGGCAATATTAAGCAGTTCGATGCCGCCGATTTCCCCTGGCATGACCAGGTCGGTGATAACCACATCAAAAGGCATGGTATCAAGCAATCCCGCCGCCTCTGTGCCGTCAGCAGCCACTGTAACGTTATAGCCTTCTTTCTCGAGACGTTTTTCGAATAATTTCCGGATGACCGGATCATCATCGGCGATAAGTATTGTCATTGTGTTCATAGCTACACCATAGTCTTCAGTATCTGGTTATTGTAACTGGTAAAAAATCGACCTGAGATGTCGCTTGGGAATAAATCTTGGACAGATTCCGGTCAGGGACTCGGTGGATCCAATAATCAAATAGCCGTCCGGTTCTAATACATCAGCTATTTTGTTAAAGAGTTTCTTTCTATCTTCCAAAGTGAAATAAATAGCGACATTTCTGCATAGCACAATGTCAAATTTTCCTAGACCGGTGAAAGGCAACATGAGGTTGAGTTTACGAAAATTGACCATGGATCGGAGCTGATCGTTCACTTTCCAGGTCTGGCCGTTCATGGTGAAATATTTGGTTAGTTTATCCCTGGCAAGGCCGCGTTCAATTTCAAATTTATTATATTTTCCGCTGCTCGCTTGGGAAACGGCGGCATCAGAGATGTCTGTGCCCGACAATTTGATGGTATATTTGGACAAATCACCTAGCAGTTCTTGCAGAACGATAGCAACGGAGTAGAGCTCTTGTCCGGTTGAACTGGCGGCGCTCCACACCTTTAATGAAGTTTTAAGATGGGGACTTTTAGAAGAGCGTGCATCTATTAATTCCGGAAAAATTTTATGCCGCAATAGTTCAAAAGGGCCTGTGTCGCGGAAAAATAACGTTTCATTGGTGGAAATGGCGTCAATGATCTTGCGTTCAATAACCTTGGTTGCATCTGCTTTGGCTTTTTTACAAAAATCCTGGTAACTGAAGCATCCCTGTTCCTCGGCAAGGACGTTTAACCGGGTTTCAAGGAGGTATTTTTTACTTTCATCCAGATGTATCCCCGATATCTCGTAGATATATTTGGTGATAAGCTTGATCTCTTCAGTGGATATTTTAAGCATGATGATCGTATTATGAAGGAATCCGCTATTTAATTGATTTAACTATTTCGCCTGCAATCTTGTCTAAAGGTACCACTACATCAGTAAGTCCGAGTTCCGCAGGAGCCTTAGGCATACCATAGACGACGCAACTTGCTTCATTCTGTCCAATGATTAAAGCTCCTTTTTGTTTGAGAATCTGCAGCCCTTTAGTTCCATCCGAACCCATCCCCGTCATGATAACCGCTGTTGCCCGGCCGACATAATAATCAGCTATGGAGCGGAACAAATAATCTGCCGACGGTCTGCACGAATTTTCAGGAGGATCTTCGGTGATTTTGATCAAGCGGTTTGTGCCATCTGTGGAAGCGACCAATTTCATCTGTTTACCACCAGGGGCGATATATACAACATTTGCTTGTATAGCTTCGCCGTCCTGAGCTTCCTTGACCGTCAATGCACATTTTGCATTAAGACTATTAGCCAAGGATTTTGTGAAAACAGGTGGCATGTGCTGGACAATAACGACAGGCACCCCGAGATCTCCGGGGAGCATCGGCATCATCCTGGCAAGGGCATTCGGGCCCCCTGTGGAAATGCCGATGGTGACAATCTCGGATTTTCCCTGCCGCCGAATATTGCCACCGGTCCCCGGTACAATGATCTTACGGTTGATTAGGTCGGCCGAATTGGCCGCGTGCGGCCGCATATCGCTCGCTGCTGTTAACGTTTTTCGTGTCAGCGTTCCGCTTCGTGCTCCTGCTTGTAGGGACCCAATGGTAGTGCGGCCGGTCTGAAAGGCTTTGATCAGTGGGGTTAGCAAGGTGCAGAGGTACTGCTTACTTTCAACAATATTTGTTGCATTGGGTTTGAGAATAAAATCATAGGCTCCCAATTCCAAGGCACGCATCGTCATGTCGCCCCCTTCACTGGTCAGGGTGGAGACCATGATGGCCGAAACTTGCGGAGCATGTTGTTGAAGATACTGGAGCACCTCAATCCCGTTCATTTCTGGCATTTCGATATCGAGAGTCAGGAGATCGGGTTTGAGGGTTTGAATTTTTGAAACAGCTATTTTTCCGTTGTGGGCGACGCCTACCACCTCAATGCCTGGCATTTCGGAGAGGATGTCGCTGACAGCCTTCCGATAGACTATAGTGTCATCCACTACCAGCACTTTTATCTTTTTTACGAACATGAGCGAGGATATCTATAATGAGAGTATGAGTCTTTTGTAAGAGACGCGTATGATAAGTACGATAAAAATTTCTTTCGGATCAAAGTTATCGCTCCAGTCCTCTGTTCAGATTCTCCGATTCGATCCGCAGGACTTCCTTAACGTCAAGGATACCAATTAATTTATTCTCCGTCTTATACACGCCGATAAAGAAGCCTCCCTGGATACCGCTCATATTAGCCGGAGCCGGTTCGATTTTATCCGGATCAGCCATAATAACATCGCTGATACGGGTGACCAGCAGGCCTATATGTTCGCCGGGTGCGTTCACAATGATATTACGCGATTCATTACTGACCTCGGCATTTCCGAGCCCTAATTTTTGACCGAGGTCAATGATGGTTACAATTTGACCGCGTAGATTGAGGATACCAATCATATAATCCGGCGATTGGGGTACCTTCGTCATTTCCATGAGTTTATTAATCTCCTGGACTTTAAGGATATCCATGCCACAGAGGGCATCACCAACATAAAAAGTGATGAGCTCAATAATACTTTTCGTTAGATTCTTTGGTTCAACCATTATTCAACTCCGCTTTGGGTTGATAGAAGAATGAAAATAGCCGTTGGAACCGGAACATCACGCCGCCATAGCCAATTTTGCGTATCGATGTACGCACTCCATCAGCCGTTCTTTGTCAAGTTTAATATGATACTCATCCACACCGACCGCCTTGCCCTGGGCGACATCATCATCCCCCGCCAAGGTGGTCAGGGCAATGACCGGCAAATGCCTGAACCGTTTATCGTTTTTAATTTTTTCGGTTAATTGGAAACCGTTCATGTTAGGCATCTCGATATCAGTAACAACCATAGTGATTTCTTCGATGTTTTCCTCAAGAACACGCAACGCTACCTGACCATCTTCGCCTTCAAGGACTTTGAAACCGGCTTCAGTCATGTAGCCTTTAACCTGGTTACGGAAAAAATTAGAATCTTCCACAACCAGGATGGTTGGTACTTGTGAATCTTTGGCATCAATTTCAGCGTAGGCCGCATGATCCTCAAACCATTGCGGGTTGGAAATTTGCATAATTTCGAAGATATTGACCAGCATGGTCGTTTTACCAGCCAGGATAGCCGAACCCATGATGCCCGGTTGCTTAAGGGTAACATCGTCGATATCCGCGGATATTTCGACAGCGTCGATAGGGCCGGTAGCCAATAATCCGACATCTTTACCGGCAAGATGAAAGACTATGACCAGTAGATCGTTTCTGTCGGCGAGAGGCATCACCGAGGCTACCTCGTCGATACTTATCAACGGCAAACTGCCACCGCGGTACTGCATAACACGTCGACCACCGATCTCTTCGATATTATCTCGGTGGATCTTTTCGACTCGTTCGACCTGATTGAGCGGTACTCCAAATTGCTCCTTGGGTGAACTGTAAAAGGTAAGCAGTGCTTGTTTATCTCGGGTTTTGGTGATTGCTTCCTTGGCGGCTTCAGCCAGTTCTTTGCCCCGCTCAGAACCGTCGAGTGAGGTCAATCCAGCCATACGGGCGATGTTGCTTACATCGAGGATCAGGGCGATTCGGCCATCGCCCATGATAGTTGCCCCAGCGTACCCCTGGCATTGCTGCAGATGCCGTCCTAATGGTTTAATGACGATTTCTTCAGAATCGTGCAGGCGGTCTACGATAAGGCCATATTTCATGGCCCCGGTAGAGACCACCACGATATTGAGGGCGCTTGCGGGGCTTTGCCGACGTTCATTTGCAACTCTTTGTTTGCTATAGATGTCTTCTCTCGACGGAGATAGTGGCTCACCTTCTTCCTTAAACAGGGGAGTTGACTTAGATCGCCGATCCGCGATATTTAACCGTCGGTCTCCCTTCGTCTCCTCTTGGAGGGGATCGTAATAGGTTGGGGCTATATCGAAAACTTCAGCCATGCGGATCAGAGGCAGCAGGTTGCCTCGTAGTCGAACCACTTCGGCGTCGCCAACTTTCTCCACTCGCTCCTTGACCTTGGCAGCTGGAATGCGGAGTAATTCTTCGAGGTTTACTTGAGGAATTGCGTAACGCTCCCCTCCAGTCATAACGATCTGGCAGGGAATAATAGCCAAGGTCAAAGGCAGTTTGATACTGATGGTTGAACCTTTACCGACTTCGGATTCAATTTCAATGGAGCCGCCCAACTGGTCAAGATTGGTTTTGACGACATCCATCCCAACTCCACGACCAGAGACGTCTGTTACTTTTTTGGCGGTGGAGAATCCTGGGAGAAGGATAAGGTTGATCCGCTCTTTTTCCGACATGACTTTGGCTTGGTCGGGTGTTATCAACCCTTTCTTGACAGCGGCTTCCGCAAGCATATTGCCATCGAGTCCCTTGCCGTCATCGCTGATTTCGATAACCACTTGCCCGGCTGCGTGATAGGCTTTGAGCACGATGAGCCCACGAGCATCTTTCCCTTTCTTCTGGCGTTCTTCAGGGGACTCGATGCCATGATCGACCGAATTTCGTACGAGATGGGTCAGTGGATCATTGATGGATTCAATAATAGTCTTGTCGAGCTCGACATCTTTGCCGACAATGGTCAAATCCATCTGTTTGCCGAGTTTTTTGGAGAGATCCCGGACAACGCGAGGAAATTTACTAAAGACATTGCCTATAGGTTGCATGCGGGTGAGCATGATAGCTTCTTGCAGTTCAGAAGTTACCAGGTCAATACGCTGCCCTACGGCTTCTGCGCTCCTGACATCGCCTGAAGTGATGGTCTGCAACAGTTGGTTACGAGAAAGCACCAGCTCGCCCGCCAGATTCATCAACTGATCGAGCAGGCTGACCGTCACTCGGATACTGGTGTCGGTCTTCTGCAGTACTGCAGCTGGCTTGCGGGCTTTAACGCTGCCTTCGGATTCTTGCGATACTGCAATGAATGAATCTGTATCATTCTCAGGCTCATCCTCAGGTTCGTCCGTCACTTCTTCGAAAGTTTCATCTTCCGGTTCCGGTTCCGATTCTGGTTCGATAGTTTCAGCCTCTTCTTGTGAATCAATCGTCAATGGGGCGGGGGCGGCAGCCACTCGTTCCGGTTTCGGTTTTGCGACTGGAGCCTCGCCTCCCTCGTAGATGGTGTTAAGTGCGGTGGTATGGCCTGTAATGTCGACACTATTGCTGTTGCCGACATCTTCAATCATATGTTGCAGTTCATCAGCGGCCAGCAACAATACGTTGATAATGTCGGGGTTGGGAATAAGCTTACCACTGCGGATTAGCCCCAAGACATTCTCGGCCGCATGGGCCAAATCCTGGATAACTGACAACCCCATAAAGCCGGCCCCCCCTTTGATAGAGTGGGCGGCGCGGAACACTTTATTGACAAGCTCGACATCGATATCAGCTCCACCTTCTTCTATGGTGAGAAGATCGTTTTCGATATCAGCCAGATGCTCAAGCGATTCTTCTATGAATCCCTGCAATATTTCATCATCTTCGATAGACATACACAGTTCTCCCTAATAAGATGGTGGTATAACATGATCAAAGGTCAAGCTCGTAAAGCTCCGTTCGGTTTCGACGAATAATTCTGTGGACGTACTGAACCGATTGCAATGACAGTCTTACAACCATTGTACGTACCCAAAAATGATTGTACAGAATTATTTAGAGATTGCTTGGTTTTTGATAAAAAAATCGGAGTCTTCCTGATGTCGAAAGGGGGTGCCATACCGAAATGAGAATGTGGAAAATGGCCCCCAAAAAAAGGTCCGAAAAATAGAATGTGGCCTAGATTGACAGGGCAATGGGGAAGTATGGAACGTCATCATCGCCCCTCTTTTTGACTCACAGCGTTGGTCAATTTGGCGCCAAAAAATAGAAGTGTTGGTGCGGGCCGAAACTGAAAAGCAAGAGAATTGTAATTATTTACCAATGTCGTGAAGTTTGACGGCATAGGTGATGGTCCTCCCGGCCAAGGGATGGTTGTAATCGACGGTAACGGTTTCGTTGCTGGTAGCAAGCACTGTGGCGGGAACGTGTTGCTTTATCCCATCCTTTTCAATTGCGAGCGAGAGTATCATGCCTGGTTGCGGATCTATTCGGCTGGCAAAGCTGGAACGCGCCACCTCGTGTACCAAGGTTTTGTAGTAGGGGCCGTAAGCGTCTTCCGGTAAAATATGCACAGTTCTTGTCTGTCCCTGTTCCATGCCCATCAATGAAGCTTCAACCGCTTTCAAAATGCGGCCGGAGCCTATAACCAAGGTGATTGGTTTGTCATCCGGGGTACTTTCAACGACCTCGCCCGAGGGGAGGGTTGCGGTATAACTTACGGAGACGGTATCAAGGAGTTGCACTGGGTTCATTGAAAAATATCCTTTGCTGAAGAGAAGATTGCCATTTTTCAGAACTATACTCAATGCACCCTGATTTAACAAGAGATGGCACGTCCTGACGGAAAACTTGACAAAGTGACGTTGAATGCATAAATGTGCAGACCCCAAGTTCCGCCCATGGTCAAACATATAGTTTTTCACCCGTAGCGGAATGATCAATAACGCTTGATCGAACAAAACAAACCTATGATAGAACTTGCTTTTGCAAAAGATATAAACGGTCTCCTGCCTGCTATTGTTCAGGATCATCTGACAGGAGAGGTCTTGATGCTCGCCTATATCAACAGGCTTGCATGGGAAAAAACATTGGAAACCGGAAAGGCTCACTACTGGAGCCGTTCAAGGAACAGCCTGTGGCTGAAAGGAGAAACCTCGGGTCATGTCCAGCTTGTGAAAGACATCTATGTGGACTGCGATCAGGATACGGTGGTTTTCAAGGTGGAGCAGCTTGGCGGCGCTGCCTGTCATACCGGCTACCGCAGCTGCTTTTATCAAAAAGTGACAGGAAATGAACTTACCATCCACGAGCAGGAACGGGTCTTTGATCCGGCTGCTGTGTATGGAGCAAAATAGCAAAAACACAAACCTGTATTTGGTGTATGATATGAATGTATTAAAGTTGGGAATTCCCAAAGGCAGTCTGGAGGACGCCACCATTGCCCTTTTTGAGAAATCTGGTTGGCGGATCAAACTGGCATCGCGAAACTATTTCCCCGAGGTTGATGACCCTGAGCTTTCCTGCTCCATCTGTCGGCCGCAGGAAATGTCGCGGTACGTGGAAACGGGTATGCTCGATGCGGGAATCACTGGTAAGGATTGGACCCTGGAAAATGAGTCGGACGTGGAGGTCGTGGCTGATCTGGTATATTCTAAGGTTAGCAGAAAACCGACCCGCTGGGTGATTGCTGTGCCTGGCGACTCCAGCATCACCCGGGTTGAGCAGTTGGACGGCAAAAAAATCGCCACTGAACTGGTCAACGTAACCCGGAAGTTTTTTGACCAACGAGGTATCAAGGTTGATATCGCCTTTTCCTGGGGCGCAACCGAAGCCAAGGCGGTTTCGGGGCTGGCCGACGCCATTGTCGAGGTCACTGAGACCGAATCAACTATCCGTGCCCATGGTCTGCGGGTGATTCACGAACTGATGCAGTCCAACACGCAAATGATCGCCAGCAAGGCGGCTCTTGCCGACCCCTGGAAACGGGAAAAGATCGAAAATATCGCCATGCTGCTTCAGGGTGCTCTCCGGGCCGACCGGATTGTTGGCCTAAAAATGAATGTTTCCAAGGAGCAGTTGGACACCGTGATCACCATGCTGCCCAGCCTGCACGCTCCAACCGTGGCTCAACTCTACAAACAGGAATGGTTTTCGGTGGAGACGGTCATTTCTGAGCATCAGGTCCGCGATCTGGTGCCTAAGCTGAAGAAAAACGGAGCGGAAGGTATTATCGAATATTCATTGAACAAAGTCATTTGACCGGCGGCGTCAGTCGCATACAATCGTACAGGATGGGTGGAGAGTAGGTATGGATTTCAGAAAAGTACAGTTTCTCCTCTCTGCCCATGCCATCAAGCAACTACCGGAGCCGGTCTATCCAGACATCGCCTTTGCCGGTCGTTCCAATGTCGGCAAATCAAGCCTGATCAACCGACTGATCAGCCGGACCAGTTTCGTGAAAACCAGTTCAAAACCGGGGAAAACCCAAGGTCTCAACTTCTTCCTCGTTGATGAGACGCTGTACTTCGTTGATTTGCCGGGCTATGGATTTGCCCAGGTACCTCAGTCAATCCGCCTTGCTTGGAAGGGGTTGATCAGCGAATATATAGAAACCAGAGCAACTCTGGCCTGTGTCATCGTTATCATCGATCTGCGCCACGAACTTAAGGCTTTGGACCGGGAACTGATCGACTACCTCCGGCACCATCAACGAGCCTATCTCCCCGTGTATACCAAGGCAGACAAACTGACCCGCAATAACCAAATAAAAAATGCCATCTCTTTGGACGCGGGCCTGGCCATAACCGCCGCGGACCGAATTATTTTTTCCGCCAAAACCGGTTTAGGGTGTGATGAACTGCAGCGTCGGATAGATACCTATGTCCCCTCTCGGATTCTTGAAATTGAATAAACCGGTTTTGGGCCAATCTCAGGATTTATTGATCTGATTTCAGTACTGCAAGGAAGGCGCTTTGCGGTATTTCGACATTGCCGACGGTTTTCATCCGTTTCTTTCCTGCCTTCTGTTTTTCGAGCAGTTTGCGTTTCCTGGAAATATCACCGCCGTAGCACTTGGCGGTGACGTCTTTACGGAGAGCGGAAATGTTCTCGCGGGCAACAACATTGCCGCCGATGGCCGCCTGGATGGCGATTTTAAACATCTGTCGCGGAATTTCTTCCTTCAGGCTTTCGCAGGCCTTCAATCCCCTCTCTCTAGCTTTCACTCGATGGGTCAGTTGCGACAGGGCATCAACCTGTTCGCCGTTGACCAGGATGTCAAGCTTGACGAGATCGCTGGTCCGATAATCCATCAGCTCGTAGTCAAAGGACCCGTACCCTTGCGTCACGGATTTCAATCGATCGTAAAAATCGTAGATCACCTCAGCCAGGGGCAATTCACAAGTGAACTCAATACGGCCGGGCATGGGGTAGTGGTAGTTGGTGTTTTCGCCGCGTCGCTCCATGCACAAGGTCATAACCACACCCATATACCGCTCGGGAATATGGATAGTAGCTTTGATAAAAGGTTCCTCTATACGGATAATAGATCCAGGATCAGGGAAGTAGGAAGGATTGTCAATTTCGACCACAGTCTTGTTCTGAAGGTAAAATATATATTTGACTGTAGGCACGGTAAGAATGAGGGAAATATCAAATTCCCTCTCTAGGCGCTCTTGGACAACCTCTAGATGGAGTAGGCCGAGAAAACCGCAGCGAAAACCGAATCCTAATGCTGCCGATGAATCTTTTTGGAAGGTTAGAGCGGCGTCATTAAGTTTGAGTTTTTCCAGGGCGGTGGCCAGATCTTCGTAGTCATCGGTAGATACAGGATAAAGCGAAGAGAAAACCACTTGCTGGACCTCTTTGAAGCCGGGCAGGGGCGCTGCACAGGGCCGATCCTTCAGGGTGATGGTGTCGCCGGGCCGGGTGTCGGAAATCGTTTTCACACCGGCGATGATATAGCCGATCTCGCCTGCGGAAAGCTGTTGCCGACCTTCTCGGTGCAGATGGAACACACCCAAATCCTCTACGCGATAATCAGCGCCATTGGACATAAAGAGGATCTGGTCACCGTTTTTCACTGTGCCGTTTATGATCCGCACTGAAATGACGGTGCCACGGTAGGGATCATAGCTGGCATCAAAAATCAGCGCTTCCAACGGTTTGTCCGGATCCCCTTTGGGAGGTGGCAACAGACGGACAACGGCATTGAGCAGTTGGAGTACGCCCTCTCCGGTTTTGGCTGAACACATCTGGATGGCTGTCCCGTCCAGTCCGAGATCTTCTTCGATCTGAGCCGCTACCTTATCCGGTTCGGCGGCGGGCAGATCGATTTTGTTGATAACCGGGATGACTTCGAGATTGTTTTCCATAGCCAGGTAGAGGTTGGCTAGGGTTTGCGCTTCGATGCCCTGAGCCGCGTCGATCAGTAGAAGTGCACCTTCGCAGGAGGAAAGCGCGCGCGACACCTCATAGCTAAAATCGACGTGACCGGGGGTATCTACCAGGTTAAGCGTATAGGTGGCACCATCCTCTGCCAAGAAGGGAAGGCAAATGGTTTGTGATTTTATGGTGATGCCGCGTTCCCTTTCGATATCCATGGTGTCGAGCATCTGATCTTTGAATTCTCGATCAGTGACCATGTTGCAGAGTTGAATCATCCTGTCGGCAAGGGTTGACTTGCCGTGGTCTATGTGAGCTATTATGCTGAAGTTACGTATTTTTTTCATAAAGTAGAGAGGGGTACCTTGCAGAAGGGGAAGATGCTGAAGCGTAGCCGGGTATCAATAGCATAGATTCCCATAAAAAAAAACTCCTCAACCTGTTTCGATTATATTAAAGTGTATTTTTGTAATTTTTAGAGTAGACTTTTGTTAAAGCCCTGCAGGTGAGCATTCTCCTTGCAGGGTTATGTTTTCTAACGATATACCAGAGATTAATGAGAGATAAGAGCGAAATCGACAGTCTGTATCTGGATGAGCCGCCGCAGCATGCTTTAATGCTCACCAGCACTGATGACAATCTTCCGGCTTTAAGTAATCCCGCTCTCCACCGCTATCTTCAAGAAATCAGTCAATACGAGTTGTTGAGCAGGGAAGAAACGGAGGAGTTGGCTGTCCGTTTTCAGGAAACTGGAGATCCTGATGCCGCCTATCGGCTGGTTTCAGCCAATCTTCGCCTTGTGGTTAAGGTGGCTATGGATTTCCAGAAATATTGGATGCAAAATTTCATGGATCTTATCCAAGAGGGTAATGTCGGGCTTGTCCAGGCTACCAAGAAATTTGATCCTTATAGAGGCGTGAAATTCTCTTACTATGCAGCCTACTGGATACGCGCTTATATCCTCAAGTTCATCATGGATAACTGGCGTCTCGTAAAGATCGGCACCACTCAGGCGCAGCGGAAACTTTTTTTTAGTCTGAACAAGGAGAAAAAGTTACTCGAGTCACAGGGCTTCAAACCGGAAATCAAACTTCTGGCAGAACGACTCAACGTTAAAGAAAGCGAAGTCATTGAAATGGGCCAGCGCATGGATAACTGGGATGTTTCGCTCGAAGCCCCAGTGCGCAGTGATTCGGAGGACGAACAAAAGAATTTCCTTCCCCATGAAGGTCCGGGGATTGAAGAGGTCGTCGCCAGCCAGGAGATGCGTGAACGATTGGCTGAAATTCTTGCTAACCTCAGCGACCGACTCAATGAGAAAGAGCAAGTCATCCTCAATACCCGCTTGCTCAGCGACGAACCTAAAACCCTGCAGACTATCGCTGATGAATTTAGCATCTCACGGGAACGAGTCCGTCAGATTGAAGCTAATTTATTGAAAAAATTAAGAAAACAGCTAGAAAAAGAAATGCCTGATATCCAGGATTATCTCAGCGGCGATGGCGTTATTCTCGCGGCCGGACCAGCAAATCAGAATTCCTGAACTCCTCGCTCTTTTCAATACCACCACTCCATTACCTTATCTTATATACCAATGAACGTTCCTCTACTTGATTTAAAACCGCAATTAGCTCGTTTGCGTCCACAGATTATAGAAGCCGTAACCAGAGTCATCGATTCAACCGGCTATATTTTAGGGCGCGAAGTCGACGAATTTGAACAGAAAATCGCAAAATATTGTGGTGCCTCCTTTGGTGTTGGTGTTTCCAGTGGTACGGATGCACTGCTTGCCTCTTTGATGTCGCTTGATATCGGTAACGGTGATCTTGTTTTGACAACTCCGTACACCTTCTTTGCTACTATGGGAACCGTGCTCCGGACAGGGGCACAACCAGTTTTTGTCGATGTCGAACCCGACAGTCTGAATATCGACCCACTGGCCGTGGCCGAGGCTCTGGAGGCCGACAGGAAAGCCGGGCAGCGGATCAAGGCAATTATCCCAGTTCATCTCTATGGGCAATGTGCGGATATGCAACGTATTATTGCCTTGTCTGAGGAATACGGAATTCCCGTTATTGAAGATGCTGCCCAGGCGATCGGAGCGGAATTCCCCTTTGAGAAAAACGGATCCGTTACTTGGCGGAGAGCCGGCAGTATGGGGCTCTGCGGCTGTTTTTCTTTTTTTCCCAGCAAGAACCTCGGCGGCATCGGCGATGCCGGCATGATCACCAGCTCGGACAAGGGATTTGTCGATATCGTCAAGTCCAACCGCAATCATGGTGCGGAGCCCAAATATTTTCATTCACGGGTAGGTGGCAATTTTCGCCTTGACCCTATTCAGGCAGCGGTACTGGCCGTCAAGCTCAATTATCTCGAAGAGTGGCATACTGCTCGCCGGCAGAATGCGGCACATTATCGCCAGCTATTCCAGGATGCCGGTTTGGTCGGAGCGCCGGTGACTCTTCCACAGGCGATGTATGCCCAGGTCGATGGGGCGGAGCAGCATAATCACCACATTTATAATCAGTTTGTTATTCTTGTGCCGCAGCGGGACGCTTTACGACAATTTTTGCAGGAACAGGCTATCGGTTGCGAGATTTACTACCCGCTTTGTCTCCATCAGCAAGAATGTCTTAAAATAGACACTGTTAGGCAGCAAAGTTTTCCAATTGCTGAACAGGCCGCTGCCAATTCTCTGGCTTTACCTATCTATCCAGAGTTGACCTATGAACAGCTTTCGTATGTGGTTGAGATGATAAGCCGTTTTTATAAAGCAATCTAATTTCGACGGCCCTTTGCCCAAAACCACGTCACAAAAAAGGCTTGGTGAGCGTACCTGGCAAGTAGAGGCCTGAGTTTTTGGTAGTTCGATAACAGATGTTTGGGAATTTAATGCCGGATAAATAGAGCGTTGAGTTAGTATTTCTCAACGCTTTGTCATTATTAATGTATTGCAATGCAATAACATCAGGAGGAGTGGATATGGTTGTACGTATCCCGATGTCCTTGACAGGAAATCGGCAACTTCGTGAAGAGCTGGAACGGCTTGAGCGGGTGGAGCGGCACGAAATTGTTAAGGCGATAGAGGTGGCCCGGGCACATGGTGATCTCAGTGAAAACGCCGAGTATCATGCCTCCAAAGAACGACAGAGCTTGGTCGAGGGGAGAATTCTGGAGTTAAAAAACAAACTGGGCAGGGCTGAAATTATTGACTGCGCCAAAGTGACCATCGAACGGGCAGTTTTCGGGACAGTCGTCACCCTGATGGACTTGACGACCGAAGTAGAGGTAACCTATCAGTTATTAGGCCCGGAAGAAGCGGATGTTAAAAAGGGGTCGATCTCCGTCCTGTCTCCTTTGGGCAAGGCTCTTCTTGGCAAAGAGGTAGGTGATGAGGTCCTCACTAAGACACCGGGGGGCATGCGGGAATTTGAGGTTATTCTTATATCTGCCTCTGCAATTCAATAAGAAGTCAGGGGAATACTGGGTCTCTTTGTTCAAACAAGAAATTTTTTTAAAAGCCCAGCAAAGGGGAGGGCGCAAGAAGTGCTGTCGATTTTAACCGGTCAGGGAATAGGTGCGAGCAATCCTGTTCGGAAGATGGCAGTAATCTGACGAGTTACCTCTTCAACGGTGGCTGGACATTCGTTACCCAGATGCCAGATTCTTGATACTTCATCCAGTGAGCCGAAGAGAATTTTTTTAGCGATCTCCGGTTTAACATCCTGACGGAAAAATCCTTCCTGTTGCCCATTTTCTATAATTGTCGCTATGATGTTCAGGTATTCACTGAATTTGTTTTTTCGGTATTCACGAATGAGCTTGCTGGTCTGCCGCAATTCGATGTGAATAACTTCGGCGAGATATTTATTTTTCTTCATCTCTTCCAGATGGTTAGTGATGAAGATTTCAAGTCTGTTATTAGGGTTGTCTTCTTTTTCTAATAACAACGTGACTTGGTCAATCAGCTTACCTATTTCTTGTTCAAAGACCGATAGAAGGATATCGAATTTGTTGTTGAAATAAAGATAGATGGTACCATCTGCCACCTTGGCTTCTTTGGCAATGTCAGAGATTCTGGCATTGAAAAAGCCTTTTTTGGCAAAAACCTTTGTGGCAGCACGTATAATTTTACGATGCTTGTCTGGATATTTCATTTAAAATGGCTAAACAGGCAATTGCTGTGGAAAATGAATGAGTCCTCATTCCGATGATTACCAGTTTATCCGGCAGAGTGTCAAGGAAAATGCCGAAAACATCGACCACCTTAAGTTATTTTTCTGGACGAGATTAGAAAAGATTTATTAGAAAGATAACAATTAAAAATGATAGATATTCAACTAAAAGTTCGGAGGTTATCGCAATGAAAATTCTGGTGATAGGGGGAGGGGGACGTGAACATGCGTTTGTTTGGAAACTCAAACAATCAAATAAGGTTGACACCGTGTTCTGTGCACCCGGCAATGCCGGTATTGGCACGATTGCCACCTGTGTAAATATTGCCGCAGGAGATATTGACGCTTTACTGGCCTTTGCCCTCAAAGAACAGATTGACCTGACCGTAGTCGGACCAGAAGAGCCACTCACCAAAGGGATTGTTGATATCTTTCAAGAAAAAGGCTTACGTATCTTTGGGCCTGACTGTAAGGGCGCAGTGCTGGAAGGAAGTAAAGCCTTCACTAAGGATTTTTTAAAAAAATACCAGATCCCCAGTGCCCATTACAGCACTTTCACCAAAAGGGGTGCCGCTAAGAAATTCATAAAAACCATTGGGGCCCCCTGCGTTGTCAAAGCAGATGGTCTTGCTGCCGGCAAGGGTGTTATTATTGCTTTGACCGTTGCTGAAGCTGAACAAGCTGTCGACCTTATAATGAAAGACAAGGCCTTCGGTGCTGCGGGCAACCAAGTGGTGATCGAGGAATTTCTTACCGGAGAAGAAGCCTCCTTCATCGCCTTTACTGATGGGAAAACTATACTGCCGTTGCCGTCATCTCAGGATCATAAAGCTATTCATGATGGTGATAAGGGACCCAATACCGGTGGTATGGGAGCATATTCCCCAGCTCCGGTGATGACCGATGCTATGACCCAACGGGTAATGGACGAGGTTATGTTACCGACGGTCCGTGGAATGGCAGCAGAGGGCCGACCCTATACAGGTATGTTGTATGCGGGGCTCATGATTGAAGGCGATCGGATCAATGTGCTCGAATTCAACTGTCGCTTTGGTGACCCTGAATGCCAGCCTCTGTTGATGCGGTTGAAGAGCGATCTGGTGGACATCTTCAACGGTTGCATAGACGGCACGCTTGATCAGGTGCAGCTTGTGATCGACCCCCGACCCACGGTGTGCGTGGTTATAGCCTCTGGGGGCTATCCGGGCAAGTATGACTCTGGCAAGACGATCACTGGGTTGCAGAAGGCGGCTCAAGTCGATGGGGTTGAGGTCTTTCATGCCGGAACAGCGGTTAAAGGTAAACAGATCGTTACCAACGGTGGGCGGGTTTTAGGAGTAACCGCCATTGGTGACACCATCAAAGAAGCCCTTGATCGAGCCTATAAGGCGGTTAAGGAAATTCACTGGCCGGGATGTTATTACCGACGCGATATCGGCCACAAGGCTCTGGCCCGCCAGAATGCAGGGGGGCGACCGTTGGTGGGGATTGTTATGGGCAGCGACTCAGATCTACCCGTGATGCGTGCTGCTGCCGATTTTCTTGCTTCTGTCGGCATTCGCTTTGAGTTGACCATCTCTTCAGCCCATCGCACCCCCGAACAGGCGGCTACCTACGCTAAAACCGCCAGAGAACGCGGTCTAAAGATAATCATTGCGGGGGCCGGTATGGCTGCCCATCTGGCCGGAGTCCTAGCCGCCCATACTAATTTACCGGTTATTGGCGTGCCCCTTGACGCTTCCTCGCTTAATGGTCTGGATGCGCTCCTGTCGACAGTGCAGATGCCTCCTGGTATTCCAGTCGCCACTATGGGCATCGGCAAAGCAGGGGCGAAAAATGCAGGGGTGCTGGCTGCTCGAATCCTGGCTATTGATGATCCGGCCTTACAGGAGAAACTCGAGCAACATGCACGGGGAATGGCTGAAAAAGTTGCGGAAAAAAATAAAGCCCTGACCATGTGAACCAGCCTGTTATCGTTACCGAGGAAACCCTGCATCACGCGGCCGAAATTCTACGGTCCGGCGGGATTGTAGCTTTTCCCACAGAAACCTATTACGGTTTAGCCGTTGATCCTTTGCATCGTCAGGCCCTTGAACGATTGTTCCGGATCAAGCGAAGGGCAAGGGCTTTACCTATTCTGGTGCTGGTTTCCGGAATAGAGCAAATCCATTTGCTGGCGAGCGAGTTGCCAACAGTCTATTATCGGTTGATTGATTGTTTTTGGCCCGGTCCCTTAACCCTTGTTTGTCCGGCTTTGCCTACGCTACCACCTCGTTTGACCGGAGATACAGGGACTGTCGGCCTTCGCCAATCCCCTGACGAAACAGCCAAGCGGTTAATAGCCGCCTTTGGTGGACCGATTACCGCCACCAGTGCTAATATTTCAGGCGCCGCCGCAGCCGTCACCGCTGGGGAGGTAGCCCACATATTTGGATCCGAAGTCGATCTGATCCTTGATGGCGGCAAGGCTCCGGGGGGCTACGGTTCCACGCTCGTTGGTGTTCGTGAGGCTTCTTTGCATTGCCTTCGCGAAGGAAAGATCCCCTTTCTGGCAGTGCAAACCTGCGCTGAAGTTGCTCTTGAAAAATAAATAAGATATCGGAGGTATGTATGGCTGATTTGCAGTGGAATAAAGCCTTTGCGTTGGAACAAACGGCTGATGATGAAGAACTCCTGGAAGAGCTGCTCGTATTATTTAAAGATTCTGCAGCCTCCGATCTGGAGCTGTTACGACAGGCGATAGCGACGGATGACGCTGCAGGTGTTGTGAGAGCGGCCCACAGTCTGAAGGGCGCTTCCGCAAGTCTGGGGATCGAGGGGATTCGTCAGTTGTCCATGGTTATGGAGTCTGACGGTCGAAACAACTCGGTAACGGTTGCCAGGGAAAATTTGGCCGCTCTTACCGAACTGCTCGATCAGCTCAATACGCTCATTTAAAGAGTTCAGTTCCTCGTTTCATCTGGCTTCAGGTCGATCTTCATTGTGTGCCAAGGGCCCTTTCTTTGTCGTTCTGGTCAGGAAAAGCACTGCTATAAATATAACATCTGATGCGAAACCTCGAAGAACAGCAGGCCACCTTAGAGCGCTCTGCCCTTTTTGTCGCGACCTTGACCTCCTTCATGGGACCGTTCATGATTTCCGCGGTCAATGTTGCCTTGCCGGCTATCCAGGAAGACCTGCGGATGACCGCCGTGCAGTTGAGTTGGATCGCCACCTCCTACCTGCTGGCAGTTGCGGTGGGCCTAATTCCGGCCGGTAAGATTGCTGATATCTACGGTCGAAAAAAGATCTTCAGCATCGGTTTGAGCATCTACACCCTGGGGGCGACGGCGGCCGCTTTTGCCGGTACTGCGACTTGGCTGATTGTATTTCGAGTGATTCAGGGGGTGGGGGCAGGAATGTTCGTGACCACGGGCATGGCCATTTTGACCTCCATTTTCCCTCCCCAAAAGAGAGGCAGGGTGATCGGCATCTATGTGGCTGCCGTCTATGTAGGCCTTTCAGTTGGACCCTTTGTCGGCGGTTTCTTAACGCAGCAGTTTGGCTGGCGCAGCATTTTTCTAGTCATGTTTCCCCTTGGTCTCAGTTCCATTGCTGTCACGCTGTCTTGTCTCAAGGGTGAGTGGGTTGATGCACGTAGGCAGCGATTTGATGTTTTGGGCAGCCTGATCTACGCTGGAGCCATTCTTTCGCTGGTCTATGGCGCGTCGAGCCTGCCTTCACTGAGCGGAAGCGTGCTGGTCCCCATCGGTCTGCTTGGTCTTGTTCTTTTTTGCTGGCAGCAGAATCGGACCCCTTATCCGTTGTTTGAGGTTTCCCTGTTTCTCGAAAACCACACCTTTGCCTTCTCCAGTCTGGCGGCCTTGCTCAATTATTCAGCCACCTTTGCCGTCACTTTTTTATTGAGCCTGTATCTGCAATATATCAAGGGTCTGTCTCCGCAAACCTCTGGGGTTGTCCTCATGGCGCAACCGGTGATGATGGCCCTGTTTTCGCCTTTTTTTGGACGGCTTTCTGACCGAATGGAGCCTCGAATGCTGGCAAGCGGGGGAATGGGCATCACTGTTGTGGGCATGGGGGTGTTCACGCAACTCCACACCGATTCCTCCCTGGTGGGCATTGTCGGTAACTTGATGCTGCTCGGGTTCGGTTTCGCTCTTTTTTCTTCACCCAACATGAGCGCCATCATGGGGGCGGTGACCAAAGAACAGTACGGTGTTGCCTCAGGGGCGGTCGCCACCATGCGATTGATGGGCCAGATGGTCAGCATGGCGATTGCTACCGTGGTTCTGGCCCTGCTGGTAGGCCATCAGGCGATTGCACCCCACAATTATGATCGGTTTTTGATCAGCACCCGGACGATTTTCACGATTTCAGCCCTGCTCTGTACGGTCGGGGTCTATTTCTCGCTGTTTCGGGGGCGATTACGGCAACCGTGAGCGTATCGCTGGCCGATCCCATTCTCCTTGCTTGTTATGGAAAAAATGATGACCAAAATTGACTGGAAACCCGGCACCATGATCTTTCCCCTCCCGGTGGTGATGGTCAGTCTGGGGGCAATTCCCGAAGAGTATAATATTATCACGATTGCCTGGACAGGCACCATCTGTTCTGATCCGCCGTTGTGCTATATTTCAGTGCGGCCGGAACGGCATTCCTATGAAATTCTGCAACGGACCCGGGAGTTTGTTATCAACCTGACGACCCGGCCCCTGGCCTTTGCCACCGATTGGTGTGGTGTCAAATCCGGCCGTCATCACCAGAAGTTTGCAGAGATGAAATTGACACCGGGGCCAGCGTCCAAGGTCAACGCACCGATCATCGTCGAGGCCCCAATTAATATCGAGTGCCGGGTGACCGAGGTGCACAGGCTGGGCAGCCACGATATGTTCATGGCTGAGGTGGTCAACGTCAAGGCCGATACCCAATATATCGACCCCCAGACAGGAGCCTTTGATCTGGCCAAGTCCGAGCCGCTTGCCTATGCACACGGTCAGTATTACAGTCTGGGTGCAAAGATCGGAAAATTCGGTTTTTCAGTCGAGAAGAAACGAAAGAAAGGGGGCTCGAACTCCAAACCCCTCAAGACGAATTCCCGAAAAAACAGGGGCACGGTTTAAGGTCGATTGCTACCCATTGCCACCGGCATCAAAGCCGTAAAATTGTAATAATCCCATTCCGTATTATTTTCCCAAGAGCAGCAATCGCTCTTTTGAATCACCAACAGGCATTGCATGAAGACAACCAACTATCGCGAGATTCCCTATAATTTCACCTCAGCAGATGATCGGCTGATCATCAAACATCTTTTTGGCCCTGAGGTCTGGGACGATCTGGAAGAGCTACGCAGTCAAAGGGTCACCGGTCGCTCTGCCCGGCTGGTAATGCGTTGCATGGGTGATCTCTTCATCTTGCATCGCAATCCTTTTCTTTTCCAAGAGCTGATCGATTCGCCGCGCCGACGATATGCCTTCTTTAAGATCATGAAGAAGGATATGGATATAATTGAAAATACGGCTAATAAGGCTGGTGTCGACCAGGAACGGAGTGGCAAGGTCGTTAACCTCGTCCATCTGTGCCGGGAACGGGTCAAAAAGCTCCAGAAGGAAATCAGTGGGGCCGCAACCGAACGATCGAAAATCAGGAAACGGCTCGGGGCGATTATCGGGGCTGCCAATGTCTCCTTTGACCCCTTTTCCCTGATCAGCCATGCCACTGATGCCACCGACTGGCGCCTCTTCCTGCCTGTGGCCGTAGTCCGGCCCGCACAGGAGGAACAGGTGCCGCTTTTATTGACAGCCATTAAGGAATTGGGCCTGTTTGTGATTCCACGCGGCGGTGGTACCGGCCTGACCGGAGGCGCCGTGCCGGTGCATGCGGGTTGTGTCATGATCAACACCGAAAAGCTGAACCGGATCAGCGGCATCGAATATCGCGAGTTTTCAGGAGACGATCACATACCGCAGCAGATGGCAGTGCTCAAACTTGAGGCCGGGGTCATCACTCAAGATGCCATGGCCTATGCCGAAAGACAGGGCCTGGTGTTCGCTACCGACCCTACCAGCGCCTGGGCCTCGACCATCGGTGGCAATATCTCCGAAAATGCCGGTGGCAAGACCGCCGTCCTCTGGGGCACAGCTATTGACAACTTGACGGCCTACACCATCGCTATGCCCAATGGCGTCATGTTCACCGTGCAACGCGTTGCCCATCCGATGCGCAAAATTCTGCCTACCGACAAGGTGGTTTTTGATGTCCTTGGTCCGCAGGGCGCCTTGATCCGCAGAATAGAACTTCGTGGTGATGCAATACGAAAAAAAGGTCTGTGGAAGGATATCACCAACAAGGCGCTCGGTGGCCTGCCCGGCGTGCAAAAGGAAGGAACCGACGGGGTGATCACCTCGGCGGAGTTCATCCTCTACCGGGCGTATGAAAAGAAGATGACCTTCTGCCTCGAGTTCTTCGGTGCGGATATGGACGAGGCCAGCCGGGTCATTGTCGAGATTTCTGAGCAATTCGTCAACCGGGGCGAAGAGGCTCTGATGGCCCTGGAACATTTTGACGAGGAGTATATCCGGGCCATTAATTACAAATTCAAGGCAGCCCGCAGCGAACCCCCCAAGGCGGTGCTGCTGATCGATATGGTTGCCCATTCGTCCCCGCAAATCCTCCTGGGCAAAGAAAAGCTGCAACGTCTGCTCAACAACTACGGCAACACCGAACTCTTTATTGCCAGCGATGCCGACGAGGCCAGCCGTTTTTGGCGAGACCGCAAACGACTCGGGGCCATTGCCGCCCGCACCAATGCCTTTAAGCTCAACGAGGATATCGTCCTGCCCCTGGCGGCATTGGCGGAGTTCGCACGTTTTGTCGACAGCACCAATATCGACGAGGATGTGTATAATCAGGAAACCGTGGTCCACGAGGTCATGACCTATCTGGAGACCGCCGAGCCGATTGAGGATCCGGACTGGCTGGAGGCCAAGATTCCCAAGGCAGACGAACTGTGTGGTACTACTTTGGCCAACTTGGCCCTGCGGAGCAAAGAAGCGGTCCATAATGAGACCTTTCTTCGCAACCTTGAGTCTGATCTGTTGGAGCTGTTTCGCGGCTATACCAGGATCAGTGCCAATATCCGCCGCATCTTCGAAGAGGTGCGCAAACGACGGATCATCATCGCGACCCATATGCATGCCGGTGACGGCAATGTCCATGTCAATATTCCGGTGTTTTCCAATGACCGGGCCATGATGCACAGAGCCGCGACCACCGCGGACGATATCATGGCCAAAGCCGTGGCCTTGGGCGGCGTGGTGAGCGGCGAACATGGCATCGGCATCACCAAAATGAAGTTTCTTGACCAGCAGCTGATCGACGAATTGACCGTTTACCGGGGCCAGGTAGACCCCAGCGGCCTCATGAATCCCGGCAAACTCAATGACCCGGCCATCATCGACAAGGTATTCACCCCCTCCTTTAATCTCCTTGAACTGGAAGCGAGAATCCTGCAGCATGGCTCCCTGGAAACCCTGGCCTCCAAAATCTCCAAATGCATCCGTTGCGGCAAATGCAAGGCCGACTGTTGTGTCTTCTACCCAGGCAGCACCATCTTTTTCCACCCGCGCAACAAGAATCTGGCGATCGGCTCCCTGATCGAAGCCCTGCTTTACGACATGCAGCGCTCCCACTTTCCACGGTTCAACCAGTTGAAAAATCTGGAGGAGATCGCGGACCACTGTACGCTGTGCGGCAAATGCCTCAAGCCCTGCCCGGTGGATATCGACACGGCCCAGGTCTCTGTTCTCGAACGGGAGATCCTCAGCGACCGCGGCTACAAGCATTCGCCCCTGCCGACCCGTTTGTCTCTGCACTATCTGAAGACCCGTAATCGGCTCTTCAATATCCTGTTCCGCAAAACGGTGGTAGAATGGGGCGCCAGCTGCCAGCGCCTCGCTGCGGAGCTGCTCCGTCAGGTCCCACCCGCAATGGCTCAGCCTCTGCAGAAATGGCGATTGCTGTCCCTGCTCAAGTCGCCAATGGCGCGGCCCTCAAGGCATACCCTGCGGGCTGTGCTGCCCAAGTGTTCTCTGAACGAGGCCCTGCTCATCCATCCCCCTGGAGAAACGAGGAAAACTGTTTTTTATTTTCCCGGTTGCGGCTCGGAGCGGCTCTTTGCCGATATCAGCATGGCATCCATTTACACGTTGCTTAAAACCGGGGTACGAGTGGTCTTACCGCCGCCCCACCTGTGCTGCGGTTTTCCGGCCCGGGCCAATGCCAAGAAAAAGATGCACGATGACGTCACCCTTCGGGATACGATTATTCTCAGTCAGATCAGAGAGATGCTTGGCTATCTCACCTTCGACGGATTGATCGTCAGTTGCGGCACCTGCCGTGAAGCCTTGCATGAGCTGGGGGCGGAAACACTATTTGGCTGCAGCCTTGTCGATATTTCCTATTTTGTGCTCGAAAATGCACCGGAACAGTTCACCCAGGACAAAGAGCGGCGCTTTCTGTACCACGCTCCCTGTCACGATTCGCTGCAGGGCGAGGGCAACCTCATGGTCCGGCGGATCGGCGGTGCCGTCATCCCCATCGGCAGTTGTTGTTCCGAGGCCGGAACACTGGCCCTTTCACGGCCCGACATTGCCGGAGCCATGCTGCAGCGAAAAAGAGATGTCTTGCAGGCAACGATAGTCAAAGAACCTAACACCCAGGTTATCGTCACGAACTGCCCCTCCTGCATCTCCGGCCTGGGTCGTAACCGCGACCTTGGCATTGTTCCGCAGCACCTTGCCGTACTCCTGGCCGAGTCTCTGGGCGGCAGTGAATGGCAGGGGGAATTTAGCGGAATGCTTGGCAGCGTTGAAATGATCACCTTTTAGGGGGGCAAACTGTAAAAACAGAGCGCCTGTTGTCTGTACTGCTGTTGAGGCTGTAGAATCCGCAAACAAAGAATAGTGGCGTTATCATAGGGATTAAGTTCCGGGGGTATTTTTTGAAAAATAACGAAGTATTACGAAGTGTTCGATACATCTTTGACTTGAACGACTCCAAGATGATCACCGTCTTCGGTTTGGGTGGTCTTGAGGTTACCCGGGCACAGGTCAGTGACTGGTTGAAAAAAGAGGATGATCCGAATTTCAAGAGTTGTAACGACCCTCAGCTGGCTCTATTTCTCAACGGGTTGATCGTCCATAAGAGGGGGCAACTGGATGGTCCGCAACCGCCACCGGAAAAACATTTAACCAACAACAGCATATTTAAAAAACTGCGAATTGCCATGGACCTGCACAGTGACGGCTTGCTGGAGATCATGGCCCTGGCTCGTTTCCATATCAGCCAGCATGAAATCAGCGCATTTTTTCGTAAGCCTGAGCATAAGAATTTTCGTCTTTGCAAGGATCAGGTCCTGCGCAATTTTCTAAGAGGGATGCAGCTGAAATATCGGCCGGATGTACCGGTCCTGGAAGATTGATTTTCAGTCTTTACTTAATGCGCGAGTGCATTCAAGATATCTTTCTCGGCGTGTAAGCTTCGCGCGGGCAGCTTGTCATTTCGACCGCCAGATTCTCATCTGACCCATCGCTGCAGGGTGCCCTCGGCAGCATCCTGCAATATCTTCAGCGTCTCCGGCACATCAAACAGCTTTTTACACAGCTCGCATTTACGATGCGTGACGATCTCGCGTGCCGTGAATCCGGCAAAGGAAGCGATAGGGGTTATACCCATGGACCGGATGCAGCTGTAAAGCGGGTGGCGTTCGCTCAGGGTCAGCAACTGGTCGATGGATTGGCTACCGAGGTTGCCGAGGAGGAAAAAATTGGTGGTGTGGAAGTGGCTGCCCGCATCACAGCAGGCATACAAATTTAAATCCGGTGCCAGGTAAGGGTTCATGGCACAGCGGTTGTCCTGATAATCGGTGCACAGGGCCTTGCGCTTGAAACTATCGGCCCTGCCCGCATAGATGACCGGTTCCGGGAAAAATTTGAGGGTATGGTCACGAAGAAATTGCTCGTAGTCCTCATCCTCTTTCGAAAAATCAGTGACAAAGGAAACGAAATAGTCAATCCCGGCCTGTTGGCAGCCGTTCACTGCGTTGAGGATGTTGTGGCGGGGGACATGTTGCTGATGCCACCGGCTATAACTCAGGCGCAGCTGGCAAAGACCGTTCTGCTTGAGCCGGTCCAATCGCTGTCGGGCCTGTTCGGCAGTCGTTGCCCAGAAACTGTTGGTCACTATCCGGGTATAGATGGACTGTTCCCGGCACAGGTCGATCAGTTCCAACAGATCGTCAAAATAGAGAAAGGGCTCGCCGGCGGTGAAACTGATGCCGGTTACTCCGGCTGCGGCCATGTCCCGGATACTTTCTTTGGCTTGAGCCAGTTCCATTTTCGTATTGTCGGGGCGTGCGTCCGCGGCGACGCAGTGAGCGCATCTGATGTTGCAGCGGGTTGAGTAGCCAAAGGCGATGTTGCGCATAGGTATTGAGTCGGGTTGTCTGAAGGTGGGCAGGCGGTTAGTGATTTGTGGGTAGCGGTAGCTTTTCGTTTCGGCCTTTTGCTTTTGGTCTTCTGGTAGCATGACAGGCTACAGTCTAACCAACTTCCCCGTATGAGCGCTCATTTTTTTCGTTGCACGCTTCTGGTGGCCTCGGCCATCAAGGGATCGTCCGGCCAGAAATGTTTAGGGTAGCGGCCTTTGAGTTCTTTTTTGATCTCCGGATAGCTGCGTTGCCAAAACCCGCTCAGGTCGGAGGTAATCTGAATGGGACGTCGTGCCGGAGAGAGCAGATGCAGCAGCAGAACCACCTTGCCGTTACAGATGGTTGGGGTGGTGTTGAGCCCGAACAGCTCCTGGATGCGGACCGCCAGCAACGGCGGTTCGTCCAGGCGGTATTCGATGCGAATTTTTGAACCGCTGGGTACGGTGTAACTGCTCGGGGCATCGTGTTCCAGCTGCTGCTGCTTTTCCCATCCCAGCATGGTCTTGAACACCGTCAATAGGTCGATCTGCTTGAGTTGTTCGGCCTTGCTGAGGCCTACCAGATACGGTTCCAGCCAATGGAGATCTTCCAGCAGCCGATGGTCCGTCACGTCCGGCCAATCCCTTTCCGGCTGCCGAACCCGCAAATTAGCGATTCTGGCCTGGAATTGTTGCGATTCCTTGTCCCAGGGCAGGCAGGTCAAACCCATCTGCCTGATGCCTGCCAGCAGGGCCTGTCTGATAGCCTCGGGATCGACTTTGGTGAGCGGCCGCTCTTCAATGAGGATTGCACCTAAGCTGAGACGCTGCGTTGCCGTAACCCTAGCCGTGGCCGCATCCCAGCAGACCTCTTTGCTTGTTGAGAACAGGTTGCCATGGTCGCGTTTCAGGCCAATAAGATCCAGGGCCTCGGCCAGGAAAATCCGTCCTTCGGTTTGTCCCGCATCCAGTTGCGGCACCACCAGGAATTCACTAGCCGCCAAAGGGTCAGCTGGGGGGAGCTTTGCCCCTCGACCCGAGGCCAGGAGGTATCGGCCCCGTTCCTGTGGGCGCCAACGGGCAAGACGATCAGGATAGGCCGAGACCAGCAGGGAACCGATGTACGCTTGGTCGCGCGTTCCGTTTTTGCCAGGAATGAGGCGCTGCCACTGGCGGGCGGCCTGGTCGATGCGGCGGCAGACGGCCGGATCACCGCCTTCCCGGTTGACCGCCGCATCTCCTTTCTGGCGCCACAGCTCAAAAAGACGCAGTCGGATACCCAGATCAGCAGAAGGATTGCGGCCATCGCGTTGGACTAGGTCGCGTTCCGATAAGAGGGCGGCCAAATCGCAGGCTAGCGATGTCTGGCCCATGTTCCGGGCCATGAGCAGCATGTGGCCGAGACGGGGGTGGATCGGCAGGGCGGCAAGCTGTCGACCGGTTGCGGTAATCCGTCCCGATGGATCGATCGCGCCCAAAGAGCGAAGGAGATCCTGGGCTTGTTGATAGGGGCCGGAGCGAGGCGGGTCGAGCCAGCGCAACTCTTGGGGATCATGGACCCCCCACTGGGCCAGGTCCAAGGTTAGACCGGCCAGATCGGTTTCCAGGATTTCAGGGGGATGAAATGGGGTTAGGCCATGGTGTTCGCCTCTGGTCCATAACCGCAGACAGTAGCCCGGTCCGAGACGTCCGGCCCGTCCGGCCCGTTGGCGCGCCGCTGCCCTGGAAACCCGAATAGTGGTGAGTCGGCTCAGGCCGTTGCCGGGATCGAAACGCGGCCGCCGTGACCAACCGCTGTCGACGACGCAGCCGATGCCTTCGATAGTGAGGCTGGTCTCGGCAATCGAAGTGGCGAGAATCACCCGCCGCCTGCCGTTCGGGTCGGGGAGCAGGGCGCGGTCTTGGTCAGCAGACGAGAGATCACCGAACAGGGGGGCAATGAGGATGCCGCGGCAGCCAGGATCGGTGCTGAGCAGTCGGTGCACTTCGTTGATCTCCGCGGTACCGGGCAAGAAAACCAGGATATCGCCGGATTGGGCATCCAGAACTCGGCGCACCCCCAACGCGGTCGTCACGCCGATGCGGCCGATTGCCGCTCGCTCCAGGTATTCGATTTCCACTTCGTGGCTGCGGCCTTCACCGGTAAAGACGGGAACGCCGCCGAGCAGGGTTGCCAGGGCAGCGGTATCCAGGGTGGCTGACATGACCAGCAGGCGCAGATCGGCCTTGAGCTGACACAATTCCAGGCACAGGGCCAGGGACAGATCGGCATGAATGGACCGCTCGTGAAATTCGTCAAAGATGATCAGTCCCGTATCGCTTAAATCGGTATCACTCTGGAGCCGTCGGGTCAATATCCCTTCGGTGAGCACCTCAATGCGGGTGTCTGGGGATATTTGCCGGTCAAAACGAATCTGGTAGCCCACGGTCTGGCCGACTTTTTCACCCAGAATTGAGGCCATACGAGCAGCGGCCGTCCTGGTAGCCAGCCGCCGTGGCTCCAGAATAAGAATTTTTTTGCCTGCCAGCCAGGGTTCATCGAGGAGCGCCAAGGGAAGAATGGTGGTTTTACCTGAACCGGGAGGCGCGCTTACCACTGCTGACCCATGGACGAGCGCGTTTTTCAGTTCAGGCAGGATGTGGCGAATGGGCAAGGACGGCAGGTGCACGGCTATGGTCAGGTGAGCGTAGAGGGGGGAGCGGTTGTCAGCAGAGGCGGCAGGCACGGTTTGGACCTTTCAGGACCACTATTGATAGCAGTTTTTTCGCTGATAGGCTTGTGTAAATTGCTTGGGAGTATTGAACTCGGCCATCCAGTGGATTGGGTGCAATAGTTTCCAACTATGATCAATGAGCTTTTATCAGCAGACATGTTATATTCACCAGACCTCTGTCTACATGATGTCTATCATTACCCCCGCAACCAAGTGGAGAATAGTATGGTTTTGTTGCCTGCCATCGAGAAGGAAACTCGGCACAATCCAGATGCCAGCGTCATCTGGCTGCACGGTCTCGGCGCCGACGGCTCTGATTTTGCCCCTATCGTCCCGGAACTCAACCTACCCGAAGATTTGGGCATTCGTTTCATCTTCCCGCATGCGCCCGCCATCCCAGTAACCGTCAATAACGGCTACGTCATGCCGGCCTGGTTCGATATTCTGGAGATGGAGATCGACCGCAAGGTCGATGCTGCCCAGTTGCTGGTTTCTGCAGAAGCCATCAATCATTTTATCGATCGCGAACTAGAGCGGGGTATCGAAAGTCGACGCATTATCCTGGCCGGATTTTCTCAGGGCGGGGCCGTGGCCTACCAGGTGTGCTTGAGCCGTTCCCAACCGCTCGGCGGGCTGATCGCCATGTCCACCTATTTCGCCACCAGCGAAAGCATCGAACTGAGCTCGGCCAACCAGGGACTACCGATCGAAATTCAGCACGGTTTCTATGACCCGGTTGTACCCCAGGTCCTCGGTATCCGCGCTGCCGAGTTTCTCAAAGACCGGGGCTATAATGTAATCTTTCGTAACTACCCTATGGACCACTCGGTTTGCCCGCAGCAGATCAATGATATTTCCGCTGCCCTGCAACGTTTTCTGATACGGTAGGAGAGGGGGGGTACTCTCCTACCGTATCTTTTTTCTTTGATAGAGTGCGCTGCCGTTAACTGCACCGTGCAGGCCTCGGGATTGACAGACCCTCACGATTTCTTGGGGTCAACGGCCGAACATACCCTGGAAAAGGTTGCCGCTTTTTTGTTTTTGCGGTTGATTTTTTTGTTGCGGCTGCTCCTTTTTTGTGGCTGGGGAGAGGCCCAAAGCCGTGCGACAGGGGTCGGCATCGGCACTGAATTTGTCGACCAGTTTCTCGCCAAGCAGAGAAAGCCCCCCGGTCGCGGCAGCTGCACCAACTGAGGCAGCGGTGCGCAAACTGCCCTCTGCGTCAATACCGATAGCAGGATGCGCAAGGGTGCCCCTTATCCGTGTCATACCGGCAATCGGGCTCGACAGCGATAGGCCCACCCCTTCACGGGGAGTCGGGCGGATGCCCAGGTCCAGATTTTCCGACCGTAAATCCACAGTTCCGGAGCCAACCACGTCGATCTTATCGGTACGGGCGGCAATGCCTTTATCAGCGGTGGCAATACCATCAAGGATGGTGAAACGGGCTGCTGCACAGGACAGGGAGGTGGTATCCTCGTTTTTCGCCATCGGATTCAAGGCACCTAATACCTGGAAGAGCAGATCACCAGCGGCCCAGTTCATTGCCTTGTTCTGCATTTTACCCTCGCCGACACTCAGCACCGTTTCACCGGTCAGCGAGGCCATGAGGGCACGCACCGATTCGCCCTGGCCCTTGAGATTGACCTTGAGGTCACTCTTGCCACCGCTCATGATCTTATGATTCCCCAGCTTACCCAGTTCCACTTGCCGAGCAGTCATGTTCAGAAGTGCCGTCGGAATCTTGCCGGCTGCATCCAGGCTGACCTCGCCCTCAACCGTACCGCCAGCCAGACCGGTACGGAAAGGTTTGAGTGTGAGCCGCCCGCCATTGAGATGCAGTTCTGCCGAGATATTGGTCAATTGCAGGTCCTCTGCGGCAAGTTTGCCTGCCTGGAGCGTCAGGTCGACATCCAGCGTCCGCAAGGCCTGGACAGGAAGAGGTTGATTGGGGAAGATGCGACCGTCGCCGCCAGCGGATTGAGCCGGTTTGGCAGCCGGTTTCTCGCCCGCAGGCACGGTTTTACCGGTAAGATCATTTATATTCAAGGTGTTGGCAGCCAGCTTGCCGGAAATATGCGGTCGTTTGTTCATATCCACAGCTAGTTCGCCGCTCAGATCGCTGCCCGCCATCGTGGCCTTGATGTCGGTCATCTTCCAGGATGAACCGCTGCCGCGTAGCAAACCCGAGAACTTCATCGGTCCAAGAGCCGGAATATCGGTACCGGCCAGTCGTGACAAACCGCCCAGATTGTCGCTTTCCATTGTCAGCGCAAAATCTGTGGCCATCGTCCTCGTGAGATCTTTGACGGCGCCTTTGGCGTTAAGCAGCAGCGTGTCTCGTTTGCCCACTTCAGCATCGACATCGGTAAGGGTGAAAGAACCGGCATCATCATTCAGGCGGGCCGCCAGCTTGAACGGACCAATGGTTTGCGGAGGGGTTGACTTCGCGACTCCCGCGAGTTGCACCACTTTGTACAGCTCTTCGCCCTGAACCGTCAGTTTGAGATTGAGCCCCCGGAAGGTTGACAATTCCGCGATCGCCCCTTCCGCGGTGATTGCCAACCCTTCAATATTACCTTGCAAATGGAGCGGCCACGGTTTGCCGCCGATGGCAGCGGCGAAGGTGCCCACTGTGCCGTTAATTTCAAGGGTGCGCCCCTCTGCCTTGGCTGCCAGCCGTACGGCCAGCAGTTCGCTCGAGTTCTTATCGGGCTGTATGGTCAGGCTTTGCACCTCAATTGAATCGGTTTTACCCGTGCTGCGCTCAAGCTGAGCCACCACTGCGTTTTCGATTTTTACTTCAAGTAGATTAAGCTGGTACGCAGAACCGCCACCGGTTGCAGGGGCGGCAGGTTTGGGTTCGCTTTTTTCTGTAGAGACGCTGAAACTGAGGTTGCCCGGCCCCTTAGCTTCGGTCTCGATCAGGATGTCAGGGGACGAGACAATGAGGCGTTTGATAAGGATTTCGTGCTTGAGTAGAGGCAGCAACGAAATTTCCAACTCAAAGTGTTTGATCTTCACCATGTCAGGGCGCGTCGATCCGGCTGGATTGGAAAGGGTCACACCGTTGGCGACCACGCGTGGCGTCAGGCCCAGTTGTAGATCGAGCGGGCCGGAAATAGTCAGGGTTCGGCCAGTGGCGGTTTTGACCTGTGTCGTCAAAAGTTCCTTGATTTGATCGAGGTTTATGGATTTAACCGCAACCACAACACCCACGGTCAGCAGAGCTAATATTGCCAGCAGCAGCGTTGCCAGTTTAATGGTCAAATTCGTTCGCATGGGAGATCCTCCTGATTAAAGGGGTAAAAAGAACAGGTCGCCACACCTCACCGAATAGCAATAAAAGTACATAAAATAGAATTTCACTTTTAGGTGTCTTCTATTTTATGCCGAATACCATGGGGTTGCAATCGGTAATATGACCAATGCCTTTTCAAAAAAGGATTCGGCTCTTCTGATTTCTCCATCCCCTGTCATCGCATTGGTAAAGGGCAGGGGGCAATAAAAAACAAGGCAAAACTTTCCCCCGGATGCTGGTTGTTTTCAGGTCGGATGAACGGGGAATAACATTTTTACAATGGTGGCTATTACAAGGTTCTTCTTGATCATGGTATGCTTAGCAATGGTATCGATATTTTTTGAATACAAGCATAGAAAACCCCGAGAGGTATGGTATGATGGCGGGCAACTCTAGAATAAACGAGACCCATTGAGGACCTCAACATGATCCCATATAGATTTCGCGAAGATGTCACCAACCTGTGCCCATTTGGTTTATCCGGTGATGCGCCCTTTTTCCTCCTAAATAATGGCCGCCTGAGCCTCCTTCGATTTGCTCGCCCCTGATCCATTGCTGCAACCGGCAGCCATAATCCTTGAGCTGGTTTCCAAAACCTTTCTTGTCGACAAAAAACGGATAACCGCCCTTGATGGGGTCAGCTGTGCCATCCGTCCCCAAAGAGTCACCGGCCTTATCGGTCCGGATGGCGCTGGCAAGACCACCTTCATGCGGCTTTGCACTGGATTGTTGACGCCGGACAAGGGCAGGTTGACCACCCTTGATATCGATGTTGTCAAAGAGCCGCTCAAGGTCCAGGCCAGTATCGGGTACATGCCGCAACGTTTTGGTTTGTACGAAGATCTTTCCGTGCAGGAAAACATGGATTTATATGCCGATCTTCAAGGCGTGCCGAGAGCCTTGCGCAGTGAACGGTATGCGCAGCTGCTGGCTATGTCAGGCCTGGAAGGGTTCCGCAGTCGTCTGGCGGGACGCCTGTCCGGAGGCATGAAGCAGAAGCTCGGTCTTGTTTGCACCCTGGTGCGACCACCGCGCCTGCTGCTGCTCGATGAACCGACCGTTGGTGTTGACCCCGTTTCCCGACGAGAACTGTGGAATATTGTCTATCATCTGGTGGAGGCCGAGGGCATGAGTGTGCTCCTCAGCACCGCTTACCTTGATGAAGCCGAACGCTGCGCCGAAGTTGTTCTTATTCATCACGGCAGGATTTTGGGACACGATTCTCCCCAGGCCTTCAGCCGCCAAATTGCCGGCCGTACCTGGCTGGTTCGGGCACCTACCCTTGCCAAACGGGACCTGCAACGCGAATTGAACCATAATCCAGGGGTCCTTGATGCACTGATTCTCGGCACCGCGGTTCGAGTTGTCACCCGAAACAAGGAAATAGCGAGCCCGACCCTTTTGCCTGAGAGCATAGCTGGCGAAATAGCCCCTGTTACCCCCCGTTTCGAGGATTATTTTGTTGCCACCCTCAAAAACGAGGGGCAGGGGACAGACGCAAACACCAAGATTATTCTGCAAAAAAAAGAACGTCCTCGGTACGGGCAGGACGTTATCACCGTCAACAATATCATTCGTCGTTTTGGCGATTTCTTCGCAGTTGACCATGTCAGTTTCCAGGTGAAAAGCGGCGAGATTTTTGGCCTGCTCGGGGCCAATGGTGCGGGCAAGACCACCACATTTCGGATGCTCTGCGGGCTCCTGCCTATCTCCGGCGGAGCCTGCACCGTGGCGGGGATGAATCTGCGGACGGCGGCTGCTGCTGCCAGGGCACGAATTGGCTACATGGCGCAAAAATTTTCACTATACGGGAATTTGACAGTCTTGCAGAATCTTAAGTTTTTCAGCAGTGCCTACGGATTGCATGGCGCCCGGCGAACCACCCAGATCGAATGGGCCCTGGCCACTTTTGACCTCGCCCAGTTCGCCGCCACCGAAAGCCAGTCATTGCCGCTCGGTTTCAAACAGCGACTGGCCCTGGCCGTGGCCCTGATGCACGAACCTGAAGTTCTTTTTCTTGATGAACCTACCTCCGGGGTCGATCCTCTGGCCCGTCGGGAATTTTGGACCCAGATCAACAGCCTGGCCGATCAGGGCGTAACCGTGCTGGTCACCACCCATTTCATGGAGGAGGCGGAGTATTGCGACCGTTTGGTGATCATGGCTGAGGGGCGGGTGCTGGCGGAGGGCACGCCTGATGAGATGAAGCAACGGTACGGTGGGGCAGGGGGCAAGGAAGCAACCATGGAAGATACCTTCATCAGTCTGTTGGAAACAAGCCGCAAACAGGATGCTGCCGCATGAACCCAGGAAGCCTCATGCGTATCAAAGGAATGATCCGCAAAGAATGGCTGCAGGTCGTCCGCGATCCTTCCAGCATTGCCATTGCCTTTTTCTTACCGCTGCTGCTGTTGCTGATCTTTGGCTACGGTGTTTCTCTGGATGCCAAAAACGTGCCCATCGCTCTGGTCGTCGAACATCCAGGGGCTCAAGCATCGAGTTTCAGCGGCGGTTTTTTTCAGTCCCCCTATTTTTTACCGGTTCCCATGACTTCTATTCAGGAGGCTGAGGCAGCGCTCAGAGAATCGAAGGTGAACGGCATTGTCTGGTTACAAAATAATTTCGACCGCGATTACCTAAAAAAAGAATCGCCGCCCATCAGCGTCCTGGTCAATGGCGTGGACGCTAATACCGCTCGTCTGGTGGAAGGCTATGTTCAGGGTATTTGGTTCGGATGGCTGGAGCAGGAGGCAGAGCGGGCGGGCAAGAAATTGCAAGCGCCGGTGCAACTGGAGCAGCGAATTTGGTTCAACCCTCAAGTACGGTCAACCGATTTTCTGGTGCCCGGAATTCTGGCGGTGATCATGACTTTAATTGGCGGCCTCCTCACGGCCCTGGTCATTGCCAGGGAATGGGAGCGGGGCACCATGGAGGCCTTGCTGGTGACCAGGATTTCAGTAGCTGAACTCCTGCTCGGTAAATTGATTCCCTATTTTATCCTTGGCATGGGCGGGCTGATGCTCTCCCTGCTCATGGCCGATTTTCTTTTTCATATACCGTTGCGCGGCTCCGTCTGGCTGCTGCTGGCGACTTCAGCGCTGTTTCTGTTAGTGGCCCTCGGCATGGGACTTTTTATCTCCACAGTGGTCCGCTCACAGTTCGTCGCCGCGCTGGTGGCACTGGTCAGCACCTTCCTTCCCGCCTTTATCCTCTCGGGTTTTATTTTCGATATCCAGAGCATGCCGCTCGTTATTCAAGGAATCACCCATCTAATCGCTGCTCGATATTATGTCTCGATTATGCAAACCCTGTTTCTGGTCGGCAATGTCTGGAGTATTGTTTTGCCCAATTCGGCTGCCCTGCTGGTTATGGCGGTGTTATTTCTTGGTCTGGTCTATCGCAAGACCAGAAAGAACCTTGAGTAGGAGGTTATGGTGGGCCATCGCATCCTCGCGCTGATCATCAAGGAATTCCTGTCCCTGTTTCGGGACAAAAAAAGCCGAATGGCGGTGATAGTACCGCCGATTCTCCAGCTCCTTATTTTCGGTTATGCCGCAACCTTTGATTTGGAAAACGCAGGGCTAGTGGTGTTTAACGAGGATTCGGGGGCAATCTCCCGGGAACTAATTGGCCGATTTCAGGGTTCGGTGGGATTTAAACTTGTTGGTTATCTCCACTCTGAAGCGGAGGTCGGCCCTCTGATCGACCGCAAAGGTGCCTTGTTGGCCCTTCATATTGGCAAGCAGTGTTCCGCGAATCTAATGCGGGGAGAGAGCTGCCCGGTGCAGGTGATCATCGATGGCCGTAATTCCAACACAGCCATGCTGGCGCTCAATTATGTCAGGAGTATTGTTTCGGATTTCAATCAGGAATGGGCGGAACAAACAACGGGTACCAAGCTGCCGGCCCATCTCAATATTCGGGCCTGGTTCAATCCCAATTTGGAGAGCCGCTGGTTCATTGTTCCCGGCATCATAGCGCTCCTGGCCATGATTGTCACTCTCGTGGTCACAGCCCTGTCAGTGGCAAGGGAACGAGAAGCTGGCACCTTCGATCAGTTGTTGGTAACACCGTTGCGTCCCTGGGAGGTGTTAATCGGCAAAGCAATACCCGGCCTGATCGTGGGCGTGGGTGAAGCCTCTCTGATCATCCTTGTCACCGTTTTTTGGTTCCGAATTCCGCTGGTTGGGCAACTCGCAACCCTTTATCCGGCTTTAATCATCTACGTGCTGTCGATCATCGGCGTGGGCCTGATGATCTCTTCGTTCTCCACCACGCTGCAGCAGGCCTTGCTGGGGGCTTTTCTTTTCATTGTACCGGCAGTCACCCTTTCCGGGTTTTCGACTCCGATCGCCAACATGCCGCCCTTTATGCAGATGCTGACCTACCTCAATCCGATGCGATATTTTCTGACCATCGTCCGCAGGGTTTTTCTTGAAGGGGCTGGACTGGAATATTTCTGGCACGACCTCTGGCCGATGTCGATCATCGCCGCCGCAACCTTGACCATGGCTACCTGGCTGTTTCGACATCGGATGTATTAAAATTTCACATAGGGAATGTTACGATCGCCAACAAGATCGCTTAATCGGCACCACGGATAAAAGGGAAACTAAAAATGAAATACTTTCTCATAACGGCAGTTAGTTGCCTGACTTTCATGCAGTCAGGGTGCAGCCTCTACCAAAAAATATCTACACAGAAATCACCGGCAGCAGTGTCTAGTGAGCCCGCTTCTCCTGCCTCTTCTGTTTCTCCTGCTGCTTCAGAATGCCAATCCCTGGAACATGAGATAGACAAGGCAAGGAAAAGGTTGAATGAACTTGAATTATTAAGCAATTCAAAGCAATGCCATTGAATTCATGATCCTCGCTATCCGCACAGATAGAAGGAAGGTAATGCTCGCGATAGTCTCAATCAGCATCGTAGTTTCTGCGATCGTGTGGATGGTGAGTATTATTTCAAACAATGAGGTAATGAGCGGTCTGCAAGCTAGGGACAATCCAGGCAGGGAAGATGGCAGGGGTGGCACTGATCGAGAATAATCCAATTTTCCGGAAGTTTTTGGATCGGGTGAACAAACACCTCCAGCATTTAAAGTCTTCTGTCGATGAACGGGAGATAGAGGCAGGGCTCAACGGCTCTGCCTTTTTTTGTTTTGTGGTATTGAAGATCCCCCGCCATCTGTTGAATAATGGTGGGGGATATGGTGGGGAGACGTCAAAACACTTACCTGTTGAGCAGGTAACTACTTGACATTAGGTTGTTTCAACCTCTTGATTTCTCTTCCCTTTTGGCTTGCTTAGCCGCACGTTTTTCTTTTAAAGATTTGGTCGGTTCTTTTTTAACATTAACTTGTTTGGTGTTTTTTTCCTTGGCCATGGCTATACCTTTTATAAATGTTTTTTTGTTATTCGCCGACACATCCACACTTGATAGTTAAGGAGGTGCCGGTGGCTTGCTACACTGTGGTAAAATAAGCAGGTTATCTCCTAGGAGTAGGCCGGTTGCTTCTCCGCTGACCGGTTGCGCCTGCATTTTTCAGATTTTTCTTGAATTTTGGTTTGACTACTCGTTTGAAATCGTTGACAAAGAGTTCATCTTCAGCCCATTCGGTAGGAATCTTGTGATGAATGTATTCCTCAATAGCGTCCAGATATAAGGCTCCTTCTTCATCGGCAAAAGAGATAGCCTTCCCTTCCGCTCCAGCGCGGGCTGTACGCCCGATGCGGTGCACATAATCCTCGCAGTCCTCGGGGAGATCGTAGTTGATAACATGCGAAACCCCCTCGATATGCAGTCCTCTTGAAGCCACATCTGTTGCAATCAGGATTGGTAGTTTGCCATTTTTGAAGTCTGCCATGATGCGCAGTCGCTTTTCCTGGGCGACATCACCGGAAATCAGGCGGCAGGGAAATTCATTTGCATTCATGCGGTCGTGCAGATACTCGCCTTCACGTTTGGTGTTAATGAAAATCATGGTACGTTCCATACCGTCCCGGCGCAAAAGACCGAGCAGTAACGGAAATTTTTCCTTGCGGCCAACATGGAAGAGAACCTCCTCAACATTATCGGCTGTCATCTGGTCACCAGTGACGCTTACTTTTTCCGGCACATTCATGAACTCATAGGCTAACTCCATCACCCGCTGGTTGAGTGTGGCGGAAAACATCAAATTCTGGCGCTGGTCAAACGGAGGCAGACGTCGCAGAATGAAACGCAGGTCAGCGATAAACCCCATATCAAACATTCGGTCAGCCTCATCGATAACGAGCATTTCAACTTCGCTGAGACTGTAAACTTTTTGTTTGAGGTAATCAATCAGACGGCCTGGTGTGCCGATTATGACATCAGCACCATTGCGCAGGGCATCGCGTTGTTTCATGTAATCCACACCGCCATAGATTGCCTGGACAGTCAAACCGCAATGCTTCCCTAGCAGTTTAGCATCATTATCAATCTGCACAACGAGTTCCCTTGTTGGAGCTAGGATCAGCGCACGGGGATTCTTGCCTGTAGTGTCCTTGTCTTTCAATAAACGGTCAAAAACGGTTACCAGAAAGGCCGCCGTCTTGCCGGTTCCGGTTTGCCCCCGACCAGCGACATCTTTACCGCTCAGGGTCAATGGCAGTGTCAATTCCTGGATAGGTGTACATGTTGTGAATCCTGCTTCAGCAATGCCCCTGCTTAAGGATTCAGGTAGAGCGAGTTCTGCAAATTGCATCCATTTTCCTTGTAAAAAAAATTAATATTTATTTGTAATTCTGCAATTATTATAAGCATCCCAACCGCATCTGGCAATGTGAACCTTCTCAAGATGGTGTACGTGACGTGCTGGTACCAATTAATAAACTTTCCGGATGCTCTAGCCAAGTGATATTTAAATGTAAAAAATCATGTAGATGGAAAGATAGGGGGCGGTGATGGTTCTTTGAGTGTATTGTCGATCAACAGATGGACCAATTTTTATGCCCCCACTGGTTGATCGTATCAAAACAACCCTGACGAAAGGATCCTTTTGCTGCCACTTCCCGCAATCGGACATTGTGGTCTGGTTATCTTCTGCAATCCCGTTCAGTCAATTCTGAAATTAAGCAACACAGTATCCCGTGAAGGGAAAAATTGACGGATTGAGGTCTTTGATTTTTCCAGCATGATCTTCGAAGCTTTGACTGAATCGGTATCCTTATATTTATCCGAAAGATAAATGATTTCACGGATACCGGCTTGGATAATGACCTTGGTGCACTCGTTGCATGGAAAGAGGGCGACATAGAGCCGGCAATCCCGGAGGTCATAGGTGATGGAATTGAGGACGGCATTGAGTTCGGCATGGCAGACATAGGGATACTTGGTATCAAGATAGTTCCCTTCTCGGGCCCAGGGCAACTCGTCATCCGAGCAGCGCCAAGGAAAACCGTTGTATCCGACCCCGACGATCTTGTTCTGACTGTTGGCGACACAGGCTCCTACTTGGGTGTTCGGGTCCTTGGAACGGTGTCCGGAAAGGATAGCCACTGCCATGAAATATTCATCCCAGGAGAGATACCCCGTTCTCTTTGTGATGACGTTACTTGATGGGCTCATTGGTCACCTGCTGTGCTTTGAACTGCCGCCGCCGTTCGCGCCAGTCAGGGGCGGTGCCGGCGGCCTTGTCGACGAATTTCTTAATGGCCTGGAAATAAAGCAGACCAGCAACGGCAATGAGTGAGTTGTGATCGGCACCAGGCACAATCTGCAATTCCTTGCTCTTAGCGCCGCTTTCGGCATTGAGTGTTTCCGCCTGCCAGAGGGGGATCAACTGATCGTACTGACCATGGAGAATAAAGGTGGGCTTGGTAAATCGGCATATTTTGCTGCCGTTGTTAAAGGTCTGCTCTTCGGTAATCCCTATCTGTTCGAGATCAACGCCGAGGACTTTGGCCAGCGGTAGGGTTTTGGCAAAACCCGATTCGATGATCAGGCCGCTGATTGCATCGCTGTGATTGACAGCAACATCGATAGCACTGGCACTCCCCAGCGATCGGCCCATGACAAACAGGGCGCCGGTGTAGCCGTGGTCGTCAAGCCATTGTTTAAGCTGAACGAAAAGGGCGTTGCTGTCCGGCAGCAAGGTGCTGGTTAGTGGGGTGCCGCCGCTCCAACCGTAACCACGGTATTCGGTGACTAGAAAATTTATTCCCTGCTGCAAATAATAGGGGCCAATCTCATCGTAATCAGGAATGATTTCGCCGTTGCCATGAAAGAAAATCAAAGTAGGGGCTGTGGTGGAGTGGCTGAAAAGCCGACAGCCTATGGTGATGCCGCCTTCGACCTGTGTATCGATATCGATCGCCCCGGGAGGGGTTGCATTCTTTACGACTTTGATGGGATGGAAAATGAGTTGGGTTATTTCAGGTCGATCCATATTTTTCTGTTCTGCCAATTGCGTCTCCATGGTTGTCTGCTCTTCACTGCCGCCGCAGATCGGGACCAAGAAAAAGGAAAAACAGCAAAGGTAAAGAGCGACACGATACGCCAGCCTGCAGGTTATACCTTGCTGCACCTGCCGTACTTCCTCTGTTGTATTGCTCTGTCCATCGCCAATCATTATTTTTCATTCAATCGTGCATTTCTTGGCATCGATTATCCAGTGCAAGGCAGGTTTATTCTAGTGTTGGCTCATTACTCCAACTTTATATATTTGTCAACATATTGTTTTTACAGATTAAAAGTATTGCTCTGGTGGGCAACCCGCAAGAAATCCCCAAGGTGATTATGTGTCTTCCCTTCACAAGGACGCTGCCCAGAAAGGGGGACAAGGATACTTTCAGAAGTTGCCTATTTTTTAAATTGCATAGCTTGCAATATTTACATAAAATTTCTAATATGTTAGTTGAAAATGAAATCAAATCTTCAAAGATGCTTTGAGGTGCAACAAGAAGATGGTCAGACGACTCTATCGAACCGTTGCCTTAGCTGTTGTAGCAGGAACGTTGAGCCTGCTCAATGCGCTACCAGCCCAATCGGGTACGGTAACATCTGTGATAGAGAATAATTCGTTCGCCCAGCCGGCAGTCGCCAACCAGAGGGCCGTTGAAAATAAGACGGCTGTCAACAAACAGACAGGTGGCCGGACCGAGAAACGAAAAGGGCAGCATATCAGTGAGTTTGTTGCTCTAAGCTATTTGATTCTAGATGATTCGTTTGTTCCCGATATCTTTTTTACCAGCATTAGTTCCTTGGATCCAATGGTCGTTGACCGTACATTTGGCGCCAATGCAGCGGGTTGGCCTGCCGGTACTCTCCGCAGCGGTCATGATCGTCGTCCCGCAAAAAACTTTTTTTTCAGTGTTCTCCCTATCACTCCAGCCACAATCAACATACAGCCACTGGCTATAGGCAAAGCGTGTCCTGCCTTTGGAAATTTTGTCACCATCAGCGTACCGCACCTTAGGATGTTGTCATTCGACGATATGTTCGTTCCTGGCGAGACCCTTGATTTTGCAGACAACAGCGTGTTCGATACAGTCACTGAACCCAAAGAGATACGAAAGAATACCCCAGGAAATACCGCCAAAAGTTCCAAATCTCCTTTTAGCTACAGCTATAAAAAAGACAAAATGTCACTCAATACCGGCATATCATGGATTAACGATCTTGCCGATTTTAGAGGCCTATCCCAAACCTTTCAAAAGGCAGGGTTTGATAGTACTGCCGACAAGGTGTCGGGAGTGAACCTTAATCTTGGCGCAAGCTATCGGGCCTTTTCGCTGACAGGTGGATATATTCGCGCCCTTGAAAGGTATGCCCCTACCCAGCAATCTTTTACTGGCAACGAGACCGAGCCCGGAGCCTGGAGCAGTGAACTTGCCTATGCCACGGAACTGCTGAGCAAGGAAACGGTTTTAGCTGTAGGATACCAAAAATCATCGGAATCATTAAGATTATACCTACCCGAACAGCGGTATGTCACCAAGGCTTCCATGGCTATCTTTGATGGCACGACCCTGAGCCTTGAATACTACCGCGACAAAGATTATTCCGTGGAAAATGGCGGTGTCAACGGGGATAGCTATGGTTTCATAACCAAGATTGGCGTTGAATTCCAGGTGGATCGGTGAATATCAAAAAAACAGACCCATCCTAGCAAGGGGTGCGCACCGTACCTTGTTGCCTACTCTGCGTTCACTGCCCAGGAGTTATCGGCCGTGCCCTCAGCGATCATTCGGGATAAACGGTCCTGAAGGGCTGCGGATTCATCCGGGTTATTTGCATTATTTTCATTATAGACCAATACTTCCAAAGGGCGAGGTCTTCCAGTTCCCTGCTGGATGGCAATATCAGCATATATTTCCACATCGGGATATGCGTCCGCAAGAAATTCTGTAATAATCTTCCCTTTTAATTCCGCAAGATTATCAGCACTTTCATTCTCATTATAACCGCTTTCACTGAACAGATTACCGGTCATAATCATGTCAGAAACTTCAATTTTGGTGATAGCCATTTTTTTCTCCTGATTCGTAGATCGTGATCCTTCCTGGTTTTACAGGATATTCTATACCACAGCCAAAGCACGCGGCCAAGTAAGAAGGGAATTGTTGCAGGTCTCGATATTATAGATGATTTGAGTCGGATACCCTTAAGGCCTTAAGGGCAATTTTCAGTCCAGCACTAAAGATGGCAAACAGGGGAAAAAAGATGATACGGCTGGCAAAGGGGTGAGCCAGAACCAGATTCGTTATTGTTTGTCGAGGTACTGTAAGTGGGCCAGGACCAGATTAATCTCCCCGTATGTATAATCATCACCGATTGCCATTTTTAGCTCTTTGAGGGATAGGTCGAGCCGACCCGCGATTTTATGTACGATAACCCTCTGTTTATCCTCTGCCACAAGGCCGTTGATTGCTAGTTCGCCTTTTTTGATAAAGAGGGCCAGATGTCCTTCAATGGTTTGGATAGTGAGCCCCCGTTCTTCTGCGATCTGGGAGATTGACAGTCCTTTTTCATGCAATTCCAGGCTGATCTTTTTGCTGTCTTCTTTGCGGACCGGTTTTTTGTTAACCTCTTTCACAGAATTGAGGTCTGCTGGGGCGAGCTCTGGCAGTGAGACCTTCTCGATGCCGTGTTTTTGGCGATAGTCGACGACCATGGTCACCAGTTCGGCGCCGCATTTCTCGGCCAATCGCGCCCCGATGCCCTTGATTTTTTTCAGGGCTGCGAGTGTATCGGGGAGATGCACTGCGATCTGCACCAGGGGCTTCTGGTGGAGAATCTGGAAAGCTGGCACACCTTGGGTTTCGGCTTTATTTGTCCGCCATTCCCGCAGGGTTTGAAACAGTTCCGGATGGCCGACATCTGCTTCGGAATAGGTAGGGCCTGTCGCTGCTTTGCGCGTACGCTGTTCAGTGTCGATAGCCGCAACCGAAAGGGCGCGGAGGTACTTTGCGGGTGCAAAACCGTCTCTACAGGAGCGTACCGCAGCCAACTTGACCGCACTCTCTTCCCTGAGCTGCTTAAGGGCGTCCAAAATCTTTTTGCGGATTTCCTTGTTGTCCGTCTCTACTTCCAGGGTCGCGAGGTAAGGCGTGAGGATGACGGCAAACTTCTCTTCGAAATAGACGGAGGCCTTAGCGAGTCGTTCCAGGATGACGGGATCGTTGACGGGCGCAACGCTGTCGTTGAACAGGCTCTGCAGTTGGCGCTTGAAAGTATCACCGACCGTACAAATGGTCGCCTCAGCTTGTTGCTGAATCGCAAAGATATCGCCACTCGTCCGGAGTTCAATCACGCTGGCATTGCTGCGGAGAAGAGCGGTCAGGCGACTGAGATGACGGCGCAGCTGCTGAAAATCGAAGCATTCCAGCAGCAATTGTTGCTGATAGCGGATTTTCGCTGCCTCCAGCATTTCCAGGGTCGGAGGATTATTCTCGGCCTCGGTTATAAAGTGCATGACGGCCTGGTCCGCTTTCACCGCCTGCTGACCTAAGGGCGAGCTGAGCACCATGCCCTCAAAGGTGCGGCAGCGACTCAAGGCCACATACACCTGACCATGGGCAAAGGCTGCCTGGGCGTCGATCACGGCCTTGTCAAAGGTCAGGCCCTGGCTTTTGTGAATAGTTATGGCCCAGGCCGGTTTCAGGGGATACTGGTTAAAGGTGCCGATAATTTTGGGTGAAATTTCGGTGGATTCAGGATCGACGCTGTATTCGATGTTTTCCCACGTGACCGGGCCGACGGTGATCGATCCCGGCTCTCCAGGGCAGACGACCTCAATTGTTTCGTCTGCGATCCCGGTAATTGTACCGATCTTGCCGTTAAAATAGCGCTTCTCGGGCCCCATGTCGTTGCGGACAAACATCACTTGCGCCCCTGTTTTCAGTTCCAGGGTAGCGGCGTTGGGGTAGGAGTGTTCTGGAAAACTACCGTCGACCTGAGCCTTGAAACTGCGGACTGGGCCTGGCAGAATTTGGAGTTTGGCTTGATTGATAGTATCCGCACTTTTATTGTGCGTGCAGAGGGTGATATAGCCGTCCTCTTCCTTGGGTAAAAATTCAGGGAGATAACGGGTGTTGAGCTGTTGCAGGGTTAAGGCATCGAGTTGATTGTTGCGCACCCGGTTCAAGAGGTCAATGAAGTGGCTGTCCGCCTGGCGGTAGATGTGTTTGAGCTCAATGGGGATCAATTCAATCCGGCGCAGTGCGGTGCTGCTAAAAAAATAGGGGGTAGCGTAGAGCCCCCGAAGGAGTTGCCATTCTGCCTCCTTGACCACCGGCGATAATTGGTGCAGGTCGCCGATCATCAGGAGTTGCACCCCGCCAAAGGGTAGCTCGGAGCGGCGATATCGTCGCAAAATGCTGTCAACGCCATCGAGCAGGTCGGCCCGGACCATGCTGATCTCATCAATAACCAGGAGATCAAGACTCCTGATGATGTTTTTTTTCTCTTTGCTGAACCGGTGTTGGCTGGTATGGGCCTCGCTGCCGGGAATAAACGGCCCGAAGGGTATCTGAAAAAAAGAATGCAGGGTTACCCCGCCGGCATTGATGGCCGCGACTCCAGTCGGGGCGGTGACCACCAGCCGTTTATGCGTCTTCTTTTTGATGGTATGGAGAAAGGTGGTTTTGCCGGTGCCGGCCTTGCCTGTGAGAAATATCGTGCAGTTCGTCTGCTCGACAAAGGCTTCCGCCAGGTGCAGTTCGGGATTAGGGACGTGCATCGGGCTCATTTCTGAAAAAGAAAGGCTCCGCCGTTGCTACGCCTGATGCTTGGCAGCACAAAATTGATCTATTCGCTTGGTTAACAGTTTGCATTCAGATCAGCTTTTTCCGCAGGGTCTTAGCCTGGCCATGTTTGATCTTTGTCTCCATCCGCCGTTTGCGGGCGGCCAGGGTCGGTTGGGTAGGTCTTCGTCTTTTTTTAATCATCCCGGCATCCCTGATTATTGTCGCCAGGCGTTCATAAGCCACTTCTCTATTCTTTTCTAAACTCCTAAACTCCTGGGCCTTGATGACAATGACGCCGTCATCGGTGAGCCGTTGGTCGCGCATAGCCAGGAGCCTGGTTTTGTAATGGTCCGGCAGGGAAGACTTACGGATATCAAAGCGAAGATGTACCGCATTGGACACCTTGTTGACGTTCTGGCCGCCTGATCCTTGGGCGCGGATCGCTGTTATCTCGACCTCGGATGCGGAGATGGCAAGGGCCTTGGTGATCTGAATCTCTTGCATAGCATGTCTCTCGGGGCGGCTCTGTAGGATGATTGTATTCGAGTTACGACTGGCAGCTGACTTTATGGTCGGAAGGCAGAAATTCGCCAAGATATTCATCGAAACCGTTATGCACCGTCCTTCATCCGTACCTGTTTTTTCCGATTAGCAATTTTTTTGGAATACTGTTTCTTATAAAGCCGCCGAGCCTCGGCCAGCCGTTTCTCACTTCTTTCTATCAGTTGTTCCTGCGCTGAACGTTTTTGTCCGCTCGACTCCGGCTTCCGTTGAATATAAGTGCCATCGGGTTGCATATCCCAGGCACTGCGTCGATCTGCCAGTTGCAGGTTGATGATTTCACGCAATTGGTTCTGCAATACCGGCGATTCAACCGGAGCGATCACCTCAACCCGGCGTTCCAGGTTGCGTTTCATGATATCAGCAGAACCTATGTAATACTGCTCCTGACCACTGTTTCTGAAATAATAGATCCGTGAATGCTCGAGAAACCGGCCGACCAGGGAGACAACGCTGATATTCTCGGAGAGTCCGGGAATGCCGGGTCGGAGCAGGCAACTGTCCCGGATGAGGAGATCGACTTTGACCCCGGCCTGTGATGCCTTATACAGGGCGGCAATGACATCCTGATCGGTCAGGGCGTTGGATTTGAGTTGAATCAGGCCCGGATTGTCTTTGCTATGCTGCTCCATCTCCCGCTTGATGTATTCCATCAGCGTTTTCTTCAGTATTTTTGGAGACGGCAATAATTTCTTATATTGCCGAGCCGGGGCATAGCCGAGGGTGAGAAAATTGAAAAATTCCGTCAAATCGTTGCCGATGTCACTGTCGCAGGTAAGCAGGCCAAGGTCGCTATATGCCCTCGCTGTCCCGGCATGGTAGTTTCCCGTACCGATATGGGCGTATCGTTTCAAGCCGTTATAATCCCGCCTGACCACAAAAATAACTTTGGAGTGGGTCTTTAGGCCGACTACGCCGTAGGTGACATGGATACCCGCCTGTTCGAGGTGGGTCGCCCAGTGGATGTTGGCCGATTCGTCGAACCGGGCCATAAGTTCCACCACCACTGCAACCTGCTTGCCGTTCCGGGCGGCATCGAGCAGATACTGAATAATCTGGGAATTGGCCGAGGTCCGGTACAGCGTCATTTTGATACCCAGAACCTTGGGGTCAATGCTGGCCTCACGCAGAAAACGTTCCACCGAGGAACTGAACGACTCATAAGGATGTTGTAACAAAAACGGCCCTTCTTCCCTTATGTGGTGGAAAATATTTGGAAAATCTCCTGCAAGCTTGTAGTGATCGAGCGGCTGGTGCGGTGGATAATGCAATTCCGGTTTATCAATGGCTACGATTTCCATGAAATCGCGTTTTGCCATGATGCTATCGACGATAAAAACATCTTTGCGGGAATCGATCCCCAGTTCGGAAGCGAGCATGCCGCGATGCTGCCGGGTCATCGCACTGTCGACCTCGAGCCTGACGATCTCGGCAAATTTCCGATCCTGGAGCGCCGTTTCGATCATCGACAGCAGATCAACAGCCTGCTCGGGCAGATTCTCAGTGATGGCGTTGCGGGTGACGCGGAACAGTTCGCAGCTCTCGATGATCATCCCGGGGAAAATGATGTCGAGATTGTTGGCAATCACCTCTTCAAACTGCACATAGGTGTGCTTGCCTGAATCGACGCGGATGAATCGAGGCATGCCCGTGCCGGTGGTCGGCACCTTGATGCGGTTGAGATAGACATGCTCGCCTTCGGTGTGGCGGGTGGCGACCAGGAGATTAAGCGAAAGGTTGGAAATAAAGGGGAAGGGGTGGGCCGGGTCCATGCCCTGCGGTGTCAGCAGGGGATATATATTGTCACGGAAATGGCTGGCCATTTTTTGACGCTGGTGGTCGGTGAGGGCAGAATATTTTATAATGTTTATATGTTGCTTGGCTAGCAATGCGAGTAATTCTCTCTCCAAGTCCTGTTGATCTTTCAGGATATCCCTGACGACCTCATAGCTCTCGTTGATCTGTTGCTGTGGTGTTCTGCCGTCAATCGACAATAGTTTCAGACCAGCCCCGATCTGCTGTTTCAGGCCGCCGATCCGTTTCATGAAAAACTCATCCAGATTGGAGCTGATGATGGATAAAAAGAAGATTCGTTCCAGCAAGGGATTGCGCTCATCCTTGCTTTCATTAAATACGCGACGATTGAACTCGAGCCAGGTCAACTCCCGATTGAGATACCATTCAGGTGCGGTAAGATCGAACACCTTGGCCACAGTATCGGCTGGTGGGTTTTTAACCGCCTTTGTTTTTTTGTTCGCATCGGTTTTGAGTTCCGTAACCATCACACCCTCCTACGGGCCATTGCCATCAATTCATGAAACATACATAATATTCTACAACAATGTCAGTATTGGTCAATATGCGCCCATCTCTTTGCCATATTCTCTGAAATCAGGCTCACCATACCAAATGAATTGCACCTGTTGAAACGAGGATGGTGCAGGTGCATTGGTTTTTGTTTGCCAAAGCAACCAGCCAAAACAATAAAAGATGGTGTCTAGCTGAGAATACGGCCGAACAGGCTAGTGAGATCATGCAACCAGGTCGTGACCTCATCGTTGATGTAGCGCGAGGCGCAACGCCATTTCCAGTTGTTATCAGTGGTTCCGGGGGTATTCATGCGACAATCATTGCCAAATCCCAGAATATCTTGCATCGGTAGGATTGCCAGGACGGAAGGTGAGGACAGGGCAAGGTAGATCAGATCCTGATGGAAGGATCCGGCATTATCATCTTGTCGATTGGCGAACCGTTTAGCTTGCTGCTTGCTCTTCGGAGATACCACTGGGTTGAGATACCAGCCGACAGCAGTGTCGTTGTCATGGGTACCCGTGTAAACAACACTGTTTGTATCGAAATTATAAGGAAGATAGTCGTTGTCTGCGGTGCCGTCAAAAGCAAAAAGCAGTATTTTCATTCCGGGATACCCGAGACTTATGCGGAGCTCTTCAACTTCGGGAGTGATGAGGCCGAGATCCTCGGCGATGATGCTCATGCCTCCAAGTCGTCTTTCCATTTCCACGAAAAACGCTTGCCCGGGTCCAGCCTGCCATTGTCCGTTTATGGCGGTTTCCTCTTCCGCAGGAACAGCCCAGTAGGATTCAAAACCGCGAAAATGGTCGATCCGCAAGGTATCGACTAAGGCAAAGTTATTTCGCAGTCGCTGCTCCCACCAGTTCCACAGTCGATCTCTGTCCTGCGGATTATTATTGGCCCACCGATACAGCGGATTGCCCCAGCGCTGGCCGTTCTTGCTGAAATAATCAGGAGGGACACCGGCTACATGGGTGGGCTTGCAACGCTCGGCATCCAACTGGAAGAGCTGTTGATTGACCCACACATCGACACTGTCAAGAGCAACGTAGATAGGCAGATCACCAATGATCCGGATGCCCTGTTCTTGCGCGTAGGTTCGCAATTGCTGCCACTGATTGAAGAACAGATATTGCTTAAAAATAAAGTACTCTATTTTATGAGCGAGTTCTAAGGTTGCCTGTTCCAGGGCGAGAGCTTGGCGTTGCCGTAATGGCAAAGGCCACTGATACCACGGTTGCATCTGATATCTATCTTTAAGAGCCAGAAAAAGCCCATAATCGATAACCCACGGTTGATTACCGATAAAGTCGTTGAGAGCATCTCTGTTATTTGCATTAGCCTGAAATCGCTTCCACGCCAGCCTGATGATGCTATTTTTATAATCTGTAACCGCCTGGTAATCGACTGAGTATTCTGAAAAAGGAGGAGGGGTGATCTCTTGTTCCGTAACCAGACCCTGTTTGGCCAGCAGATCAAGGCTGATAAACAAAGGAGAACCAGCAAAAGCAGAAAAACTCATGTAAGGAGAATCGCCAAAAATTCGGCTCGTGGGGCCCAGGGGGAGAATCTGCCACCAGCTTTGCCCGCTTTTTTTTAAAAAATCGATAAACGCTCTGGCCGGCAGGCCGATGTCGCCGATACCAAACGGGCCGGGCAGAGAGAATATGGGGAGCAGAATTCCGCTTGACCTTTGTTGGAGAATGTTTACCGATGTACCATTATTCATTTTTGTTTCCATCTGCGATAACATTGACAAACCCTACTTTTATTTAAAGTATTTCAAATGTTCCCCCTTGATATATACGCTTTTTCCGCATGGAAAACACTCTTTGATTGCTTTTTTCCCATGAAAGATTAAACTATAATATTCTTTTTGCGTTTAAAACTACTTTGTGTATGACCTTATAGTATAAAAGGAGAAGGCAGGTGCTAGCTGGTATAAAAAATGACCTTCTTGAAGCCGGTAAGGATGAGGGCTGTATAACCTTTCAGCATCTTAACGAATTGCTTCCTGAACAGGTGAAAGATCCTGGAGCCATTGAGGAACTCTTCGATTTCCTTGGGGAAAACAATATTGAAATTGTTACCCAAGAAGAATCGGGAAAAAGAAAAACTCTTTCTGGAGAGGAGTGGACAGGAAAGAAAAGCGGCGAGGATGACAACGTCTCCGACTCTCTGCCGGACAGCGAGGAACACGAGTCAGAAGAGACCACCACCACCTATCTTCGAGAAATGGGCCAATTCGATCTTCTCACCCCTGAGGAGGAGGCCAAATATTCGAAAACAATCCGTGAAGGGTTTGATGCTATTATCGATGCGATTCGCCTCGATACGTCCGGGGTGGTTGAGATCAAGATGTTGGTTGACCGTATCGATCTCTGGCATCGTCGGGATCCTACCCTCAAGCCCAAAAAACAGCAGCTCAACTACATGAAGCATTGCGTGAATATCGCTCACCGCAATTATGCTGAGAAGAGAGAACTATTTGAGCTGAACACTAAAATAGAGGCCTACAACCGCTCTATCGAGTTCGCGAAAGACGCGATGATTCGTGCCAATCTCCGGCTGGTGGTCTCCATCGCTAAACGCTATATGCACCAGGGGCTGACCCTCGCGGACCTGATCCAGGAAGGAAACCTGGGGCTGATGCGCGCGGTTTTCCGGTTTGATTACAAAAAAGGCAACAAATTCTCTACCTATGCCTCCTGGTGGATCAGGCAGGCCATCACTCGGGCCATCCTCGACAAGACCAGGACTATCCGTTTGCCGGTCCATTTTCTTGAGCTGCGCAGCCAATTCTTCAAGGCTTTTTATTCGCTGCTCAAAGAACTGGGACGAGAACCGACTCCGTCGGAAATCTCGAAAATGACTGATCTGCCCATGGATAAGATCCTGGCGATCCTTGAGGCTTCCCGCGAGCCTATTTCCCTGGAAACCCCGGTGGGTGATGATGATTCAACCCTGGGCGATTTTCTTGAGAATCAAGAATCGGAATCGCCTTACGATGCGGTGCAAAACAGGGAGTTGGCGCACAGAGTCACCGAGGTGTTGTCGACCCTGACCGATCGCGAAGAGAAAATCATCCGATTGCGTTTCGGCATTGGCGAAAAAGCAGAATACACCCTGGAAGAGATCGGCAAGCGATTCAACGTCTCCCGAGAACGTATTCGTCAGATCGAGAAAAAGGCATTGAACCGTTTACGGCACTCGAGTCGCCGAGAAAAACTCCGTTTTTTCCTCGATTAAACGTATTGTCGTTACTTTGAATACAAGCCCCTTACTTCAAGGGGCTTCTTTTTTTCCCCTTGGGGGCATTGCAGAAACTCATGGATGCATACATTGAGCAGGCCGGCCTTGGCCGGATTTTAGCAAAAGTCCGAGGCAGTGAGCGTCTCACCCTGGAAGACGGACAACAACTCTATAAACACCCCAACATCCTGGCCCTTGGCTATCTTGCCAATATCGTCAGAGAGCGCAAGAACGGCAACCAGGCCTTTTTCATCTACAACCAGCACATCAATTATTCTAATATCTGCACCAATCTTTGTAAATTCTGCGCCTTCGGCAAGAAAAAGGGCCATGAACTTGCGTATGAGATGAGTGTCGAAGAAGTCAAGACCAAGGTCAGGGATCGACTCGACGAACCGATCAGCGAAATCCATATGGTCGGCGGCATTCATCCGGACTTACCGTTTGCCTATTACCTTGATCTGTTGCGCGGTATCAAGGAGATCCGGCCCGAGGTGCATATCCAGGCCTTTACTTGTGTGGAGATCCATCACCTGGCCCAACTGGCAGGAAAATCGGTTGCTCTTACCCTGCAGGACTTGGTCGAGGCTGGTCTGGGGTCAATTCCTGGCGGAGGGGCTGAGGTCTTCAGTCCGCGCATCCGGCAAATCACTTGTAAAGATAAGCTCTCAGGCGAAGGCTGGCTTGAGGTCGCCCGGACCGCCCATCGTCAAGGCATAAAAACCAATGCCACCATGCTCTATGGCCATATCGAAACCATTGAGGAGCGCCTGGAACATCTGGACGCACTCCGCCGCACCCAGGACGAGACCGGCGGATTTCTGGCCTTTATTCCTCTGGCTTTTCACCCCAAGAACACCGAAATGGCGGAACATTCCAATACTACCGGCATCAACGATCTGAAAAACATCGCGGTCAGCCGGTTGATGCTGGATAATTTTCCCCATATCAAGGCCTATTGGGTCATGATCGGTCCCAAACTGGCGCAGGTGGCCTTGGCCTTTGGTGCCGACGACATGGACGGCACGGTCAAGGAAGAGGTTATCACTCACATGGCCGGTGCGGAAACCGAACAGGCTATGGGCCACAAGACCTTGATCCGGCTCATCCAGGAGGCCGGGCGGCAACCCGTACAACGCGACACCCTCTATAACATTCTGGCAACCTTCTGATCATGCAACGAATTATCGCCAAAATAGAGCAGGGGGAACGGATCGACGGGGAGGCGTTTCTCCGGCTGGAGCGGGAAGCGAGTCTGCACCAGTTAGGATTTCTCGCAGGTGCAGTCCGCAAGCGGCTGCATCCCGAACCGGTGGTCACCTATGTCATTGACCGCAATATCAATTATACCGACATCTGCATCTCCGCGTGCAAATTCTGCGCTTTTTTCAAGGCCCCGGACGATCAAAGCGGCCAGGTGCTTTCCAAGGCCGAACTGGCGGAGAAAATCAAAGAAACCCAGGAACTCGGCGGCACCCAGATTCTGCTGCAGGGCGGCCTCCATCCTGACAAGCCTCTTGAATATTATGAGGATATGCTCCGGTTCATAAAAACTACCGGAATTCATATCCACGGATTTTCCCCGCCTGAAATCCATCATTTCTCCCAGCTGTCCGGTCTGTCGATCAGCACCGTGCTGCAACGGTTGATGGCCAGCGGCCTTGATTCCATTCCTGGGGGCGGTGCGGAAATTCTCACTAATCGGGTACGCCGGGAAATGGCGCCGAAAAAGTGCAGCGCCGATCAATGGATTGCCGTGATGGAAGAAGCGCACCACCTTGGCTTGCGCACGACGGCCACCATGATGTTCGGTCACATTGAGACGATTGAGGAACGGTTGGAACACCTGCAGCGGTTGCGTGACCTCCAGGACCGAACCAGTGGCTTTACCGCCTTTATTCCCTGGCCCTTTCAGCCGGACCACACTCCGCTGGCCGCTGTTCGCAAGATCGAAAAGACCACTGCCGTGAGTTATTTGCGGCTGCTGGCGCTCAGCCGGATTTTTCTCGATAATTTTCAGAATATACAGGCGTCCTGGGTGACCCAGGGGCCGAAAATCGCCCAGCTTTCCCTGTTTTTCGGCGCCAACGACTTTGGTTCCACCATGATCGAAGAAAATGTGGTGGCTGCGGCCGGAGTCCGCTTCCGCCTCTCCGAACAAGAGATCAGGCGACTGGTGAGCGATGCCGGATTTCAACCCCAACAACGCCTGATGGATTACACGCCTGCTTGATGGCCGCCGATTCGGTTCGTATTCATTGCGCCCCGTGGGTGGTGCCGGTCTGCCGTCCAATCATCATTGACGGTGGTGTGGCGATCGCCGGGGATACGATTGTCGCAGTCGATGGTCGGCAACGGTTACAGCAGCAATATCCTCAGGCCGAGGTGATACACTATCCAGCATCGGCCCTGACGCCGGCTCTTATCAATGGCCATATCCATCTGGAATTGTCTCACCTGGCCGAGCTCGCCGCTTCCCCTTTCCAGGGTAACTTCACCTCTTGGATCAGCCGGCTGCTGCAACTTCGCGATACGTTGGGCGCGACCAGCGAACATGCTGCGCTGGCGGCCCTAGAGGTAGCCAACCAGCAATATGCCGCCGGGGTCAGCGTGCTCGCTGATATTGGCAACACCCTAATCGGCCAGCACCTTGCTGATACCTTTCCGGGCATCCTCTTTCCTTTCAAGGAATATCTGGGCTTAGCAGAGTTTACCCTGGAAAAAAATCTATTGCGTTTGCAGCAGGAGCCTGCCGATGCCCTTTGTTCCGGGCATGCTCCGTATTCGACCCATGCCCGCTTGCTGCAGCAGTTGAAAGCTCGGGCCGAATTGCTTGGTCATGTTTTTCCGATTCACACGGCCGAGCCTGCGGCCGAAGGCGATATGATCCGGCAGGGCAGGGGGGAACTGGTTGATTTTGTCCGCCAGCGGGGGTTCTGGGATGGTTCTTTTGTCGCGAGAGGCAGCGGCGGCTCCATCCACTATCTGCACGATCTGGGCGTACTCGATGCCCGCACCCTCTGCATTCATGCCGTCCATGTTTCTGCTGAAGAAATTCGGATACTGGCAGGGGAGGGGGGGAAGGTCTGCCTCTGCCCCGGCAGTAATCAATTCCTTGGCACCGGACATGCACCGGCGCAGCAGTATCTTGAAAATGGAATTTTGCCCGCTTTGGGCACGGACAGCCTGGCTAGTAATCCTGAACTCTCCCTCTGGCGGGAAATGCAGATTCTGGCCGAGGCACATACTGAGGTTGATACCGCCGCCATCTTTGCCATGGCGACCCGGGGTGGGGCCGAGGCGCTGGGCCTGGAAAAACGGCTGGGTACTCTGGAACCGGGAAAGGATGCTGATCTCTTGGCTGTCCCGCTGCCGCAAGAGAAGTTGACCGCAGCCCAGGTGTACCAACACCTGGTCACTACTGGCAGCCGGTTACAACCGTTACGCATACAAAGATAAAAGGGGAGAAAAATGGCGCGCATCGGCATGGTCAATTATATCAACACAGCGCCTATCTACGAGATCTGGAAGGAACGAGTCCTGCCTGCAAGCTGGGAGGTGGTCGAGGGGCAACCGAGCCAATTGAACAAGCTGTTGGCGGAAGATCAGATAGATATGGGGTTTGTCTCCTCCTATGCTTATGCCGCCAATCCTGAAAGATATCAGATTCTGGCAGATCTCTCCATAAGTGCCACCGGGCCCGTGGGAAGTGTCTTTCTCTTTTCCGACCTGCAGCCCGAAGCCCTTGAGGGCCAATCCGTGTTCCTGACCGGGCAATCAGACACCGCGGTTCGCCTGGTCAAAATCATTTTAGAAGAGTTTTTCCAGGTCCGTCCCCGCTACACCATCGGCGATGTTTATGGGGAGCAGGCGAATACCAGCGGGGCGAGAGCCGTACTGGCTATAGGCGACGATGCCCTGCGGCTCAAAAGCGAAAAACGTTTTCCCGTCCAGTTGGATCTTGGTGAAATTTGGCATAAACACACAGGGCTCCCTTTTGTTTTTTCCGTCTGCGCGATCCGCGAGGCCTTCCTTGCCGAACAACCCGAGAACGCCAGGGCCATCCGGCACACGCTCATCGATTGCCGGGAACAAGGGGCTCTGCGCATGGCAGAGATCTGCGATCGTGTCGCGCGCCGCATTCCCATGGATTGCGAGGCCTGCTCTCTCTATTTGATGGGCATTGAACATGATCTCCCACCCCTGAAAATCCAGGCGTTAGAGCGGTTTTTTCAATATTTGGTGGACCGGGGAGAAGCCCCGGCCAGCGCCTTACCGTTGAAAATTTTTAAATAACTGTATTTTTGCTATTTTTTATAATTCTTACAGGCTTAACTGATGGAAAACAGACAACTCCCTGACGAAAAAAAGAAATTTGTGAAGGAGAAGTTTTCTTCGATCAGCGGTCGATATGATCTTCTCAATTCCTTGCTTTCCTTACAGATCGACCGGTACTGGCGATGGCGGACCGTTCGCCTGCTCCGTGCGTTCCCTGAAGGCTGGGTCATGGACCTTTGCGCCGGAACCTTACCGTTATCGTTGGAACTGACCAGACAGGCAGCGCAGCGACAGGTGCTGGCCATCGATTTTTGCGAGGATATGCTGCGAGCCGGTGCCAAGGCCTTGCCGCAGGATGGCCGCAAGGGACGCATATTTCCGGTTTGCGGCGATGGCGAAATCATCCCGGCCCCGACCGCTTCCTTTTGGGGTTGCACCGTGGCCTTTGGCGTGCGCAATCTTTCCCAGACCCTGCAAGGCTTAAAGGAAATGCATCGCATTCTCCGGCCTTCCGGGAAATTACTGATTCTGGAATTCTCCCGGCCAACCAACCCAATCATTAAGCCGATCTATGCCTTGTATCTTAACCGGATTCTTCCGGCAGTCGCCGGGTTGATCTCGGGAGACAAGGAGGCCTATCAGTATCTGGCCTCGTCGATTGCCGCCTTTTATGAACCGGAAGAGTTGCTGGCCATGATGCGAGAGGCTGGGTTTACGTCGGCATCAAGGATACCGTTGACGTTTGGCATTGTCTCTCTCTACATAGGAATCAAAGCATAAAATGGCAGGGTGTCAGCGTATCATTTTAGGGGTCACCGGTGCTACCGGTATGCTCTATGTCCCGGCACTGTTGCGGCTCCTGGCCGAACAGGACGTCGTCGTCCATGGAATTCTGTCCGAAGCGGGCCGCAAAGTACTACAGATTGAATTGGGCCTGGAACCGGATCAGTTGCCGCACGTGTCGCAATGGTTTGCGTCTGACGATTTCACTGCGCCTCCGGCTTCGGGTTCCGCCCTCTATGACGCGATGGTGGTTCTGCCCTGCACTATGGGCAGTTTGGCTGCGATTGCAAATGGGTATTGCGGCAATCTCCTCCATCGCTGTGCCGATGTCACCCTGAAAGAGGGGCGGCCGCTGCTCCTTGCCGTACGGGAAACGCCGCTGAACCGCACCCATCTCAAGAACATGCTGGCGGCCCACGAGGCTGGAGCAATTATTTGCCCACCGATGCCTTCCTATTATTCCCGCCCTAAGGACCTGGACGACATCGCCTTGTCCTTTGCCGCCCGCCTCTGCGATCTTTTGGGGGTTCCGGTCAATGCCGCAAACATACAACGGTGGCAGGGAGTCTGATCATGTGGAAGAAAATCGGCATTTTGCTTGAGATGATCAAATTCAAGCATACTGTCTTTGCCCTGCCTTTTGCCCTGATGGGGGCCTTTCTCGCCGGAAAGGGGGTGCCGAGTTTTTCTGTTTTTTTCTGGGTGGTCCTGGCTATGGTCGGAGCGCGAACCAGCGCCATGGGGTTCAACCGGATTGTGGACCGTCGGTTCGATGCCGCCAATCCACGTACGACCACCCGGGCCTTACCCGCGGGCGAGGTCACGCTGTTCGAATCCTGGGCCATGGTTTTGTTGGCTGCAGCCCTGTTCTTTTTTGCCTGTTACAGGTTGAACCCGGCGGCCTTGATGATTGCACCAGTCGCCTTAACACTGACCCTTGGATATTCGCTGACCAAACGTTTCACCTGGTTATGTCATGTTGTCCTCGGGGTGGCACTGGCCTGTTCGCCGATTGGTGGCTGGGTGGCGGTGGCTGCGAGCCTGGAGGGATACCCATGGGTTTTGTCGCTGGGTGTTCTGTTCTGGGTGGCTGGCTTTGACTGCATCTATGCCTGCCTGGACGCTGATTTTGATAGGGAGGCCGGATTGTATTCGATGCCGGCAATCTTTGGCCGACGCAATGGTTTTCGAGTGGCGGTGGCTTTTCATGTGGTGGCCTTTTGTCTGTTCACTTTAACGGGGATACAGACAGGTCTTAATCTGTGGTATTACCTCGGCATAGGAATGACCGGCTGTGCACTTTTCTACCAGCACCTCATCGTCAACCCCAAAGACCTGTCGCGCATCCGCCAGTCTTTTTTCTCCATGAACGGCCTGATCGCCGTGACTCTTTTCTTTGCCACCTGGCTTTCTTTGGCCACGTCACGCTGACATGCTGTTCTCCTTTGGTATTAGCAGCCGTTTCTTCGCCGCCCTGTTGCTCTCCCTGTTGTGGCTGCACAGTGTTTCAGCTGAACCCATCTTAAAGATGATCGCTGAAACCCCGCACTCTCCGGTGGATCCGGCTGTTGTCGCTAAAATTTTCTCAGGGGCAGAGTCGCTGCACTATACTGTTTCCTGGAGCGGCGGTGTGAAAATCGGCGATATTTACATGGACATCCAAGCGGAAAAAACAAAACCCGAGGCCTACACCATCTCCGCCAAGGTAAAAGACTACGGGCCGCTCAAGCTCTTCTATCCCGTGGATGATACTTTTCGCTGCTTTGTCAGTGGCCCGATGAAACTGCCCTACCGATACGAGGTGCATCAAAAGGAAGGGTTTGGTCGAAATACCACTCGCCTGACCTTATATGACCAGCAAACCCGCACCGGCATCTATCAGAAAAATAAAGAACCGCAATTGCAATTCGATCTCGAAGGCCCTGCATACAATGAATTTGCCTCGTTCATCATATCCAGGGCCCTACATTTCAGCGAGGGCGAAGAGATTGTGATCCCGACCTTTACCGATGAACAACGGCACGAGGTTCGAGTCGCCTTGATTCAGCGGGAGAAACGAAAGACGCTGTTTGGACAAAAAGAAACACTCAAAATACAGCCAAAAATGGATTTTAAAGGCTTATACGACAAGAGCGGTGACACTATTCTCTGGCTCACCGACGACAAATGTCGAGTGCCGGTTGAAATTCATTCCAAGATTGTGGTTGGGTCGTTGGTCGCAGAATTGGTCGGATACACCAACCCCGCTTGCAAGGAACTGGTGCCCGTGCCGGCACACTGAAAACCGGCCAAATTCCTTGCAAGCGGGGCAGCACGGCGGTGACAGTTCAACCGATTTTAACTGCAATTTTCTTTGGTTGTGACGGGCCGACTTTGGGGAGACGTACCCGCAGAACCCCATCGGCCAGCGAAGCCTCAATTTTTTCCTGATCGATGGTTTCAGCGACCGTAAAACGCCGCAGATAATGGCCGCTTTCATACTCTTCCAACAGCATCCGGCCCACTTGTTTCTGTGGGACCCGGTGCCCTTGAATGGTGAGGATGTTGTCTTCAAGGGAAAGATCGATACCTTCGGATACTACACCAGGCATATCGGCAATCACGGTTACGTCTTTTTCCGTTTCGAAGATGTCGACATGCGGGGAAAAATAGGTTTCGTTTTTGGTGGTTTCGTCGCCTCGACTTGCTGTTTTTTTCTCCTGGATCTTCAGTTCCTGTGCAGTCATGTTGTTGTCCTCCTATTCGGCACTAATTTTGATCTGTCGGGGAGTAACTGCCGAGGCTTTTGCCAGGGTAATGACAAGGATACCGTTGTTGAGTTTAGCGCCGATCTGTTCCAGGTCCACTTTGATCGGCAGGTTGATGGCCCGACTGAAACTGCCTGATTCGATCTCGCGACGATGATACGAAGCGCTTTTTTCGGTTTGCTGGTTGTCACGCTTTCCCTTGATGGTGAGCGTCTCCCCTTCAAGGGAAAGCTCCAGGTCCTGGACCTTGACCCCCGGTAATTCGGCGGTGACGATTAAACGATCAGCTTCTTCAAAAATATTTAGCGCCGGATAGACATTGGTCCGGTTTTGCGCTTTGCCTTTATCGACATAGGTTCGCGAGAGTTCATCGAGACCCTGGCGGATTCTTTCGAATTCTGTCCAGGGATTCCGAAAGGTCGGTCGATCTGCAAATCGTACGAATGTCATGCTGTACCTCCTTTTGGGGTTTGTGGTTATTAATGTTAAAAAATAGTAAGATGCCGGAAGAAGTTGTCAAGGATGACGATCAATCGTAAAGTCGGTCGATTTTCTGGACGAAATGACAATATTAGTGCCCCACCAGCCCGTTATTTTTAACCATTGTATCAGGGAGTGAGAAGATGAGTGATGCTGTGATCACCACCGAATGTCCGGATTTAACATTGTTACATCGCGGTAAGGTCAGGGATATGTATGCGATCCCAGGCCATGAAGACAAATTACTGATGGTGGCCACGGATCGGATATCGGCCTATGATGTGGTTATGGCTGATCCCATTCCCGGTAAGGGCAAGGTCCTAACCCAAATTTCGTTGTTTTGGTTCGGGTTACTCGGCGATATCGTTCCCAACCATCTGCTCAGTGCCGAAGTCGATCAGTTTCCGGAAATCTGCCGTCAGTACCGCAGCCAGCTGGAAGGCCGTTCCATGCTAGTCAAACGGACCAAGGTCGTACCGATCGAATGCATTGTTCGCGGCTATCTTTCCGGCTCGTTCTGGAGCGCTTATAAAAAGAATACCACGGTCTGTGGTTTCAAATTGCCGGACGGGATGCGCGAATCCGACCAATTTCCTGCACCGCTGTTCACACCTTCCACCAAAGCGGAACAGGGGGTGCATGACGAAAATATCTCGATTGAGCAGATGCGGCAACTGATCGGACCGGAATTAACGGATACTATGGCTGAGGTGAGCGTCAAGCTGTACCAGCGGGCCGCCGATTATGCCCGTACTAAGGGGATCATTATCGCTGATACCAAATTTGAGTTAGGCCTTGATGGCGACAACGCCCTACTCCTGATAGACGAGGTTCTGACTCCGGACTCCTCCCGCTTCTGGCCGCTGGACCAATACCGTCCCGGTCAAGGACAGCCGAGCTTTGACAAGCAGTTCCTGCGCGATTATCTCTCCTCACTCGACTGGAACAAGCAGCCACCACCACCGGTCGTGCCGGCTGAGATTTTGGAGAAGACCAAAGCCCGTTACATAGAAGCGCAACAGATACTCACCCGGTAATAAGCACCCGGTATTCACACCCGCCTCCTGTTTTGTACTCCCAACCGACACAGAACAGGAGGCTATATCCTAGCCACCCGCACCTCAACCCCATTGAAGCTCGCCACGTCGTCCGCGTAGAGTTTTCGTCGTTTCCTGGTTTCCGGGACACCGTTGACCTCGACCAATCCCTGGCTGATCAGATATCTGGCCTCGCCGCCGCTGGCCGCAAGGTTTTCGCGTTTGAGTAACTTATCCAGTTCGATATAATCGGTGGTAATGGTAGCGAGGATTTGGCTGTCAGGTGGTCGGGTAGACATAGGCTGTGTGGTTTGGTCCAAGGGGCAAGGTTTATTGTACTGTAGGGGAGGGCGTTAGAGCGCCCGGAGGTGTTCGGGTTTCAAGGTCAGTTTTCCCGCAAGCGCTCGATCAAGCACGGCAAGGGTTTCGGCCTTTTCTTCTGGCAACTTTGCTCGAATCGGCAGATAATTTGAAGCATGATTGGCATGAAACAAACCTTGGCTGAGGTTGGTAGCGGCGATCATGGTGCGCAGCTCCTGCAAGAGCGCCAACGGTTCAGGCAGAGCAAACCGACCTGTCTGATATTCTGCATAAAGCGCGGTCCCTGGTTCCAGCATCAAACTCAAGGCACCGACATACTCAGGGTCAAGGGCGGTAAGGACGCGACCGGTTGCAGCGGCATGGATGGCTGACCGCTCCGGTCCGGCAATACCGAGCAGAACCGTGACCGATAATTGTATTCCGGCAAGCTTCGCCTTTTTTCCCATCTCGATCATCTGCCCAGCGGTGGCGCCCTTGTTCATACCAGTCAGGGTCACATCATCACCGCTTTCTAGCCCCATATAGACGATTCCAAGCCCATGGCTGTGCAAACTTTGCAATTCTGCAATCGATTTTGATTGCAGACTCTTGGTATTGGCATAGATACCTACCCGGTCAATGTGTGGCAGGCGAGCTTCGATCCGTTTGAGAAAAGAGAGCAAGCGTTCTTGCGGAAGGATCAGAGCATCGCCGTCGCAAAGAAACAGGCGGCGGGTAGAGGGAAAATGGACGCTGGCGTAATCGATATCGGCGAGAACTTGTTCCTCAGATTTGATAGCGAAGCGCTGTCCTTTATACATGCCGCAAAAACTGCATTTATTGTGGGAGCAACCGGTGGTGACCTGCAACAAAATACTCTGAGCTTCACTGGGTGGCCGGTAGATGGTTCCCTGATACTGCATAGATGAGGCTCTCCGGTAAAATAGGTCCGATATTTTATCGCTACAATGCTTTGTGGAAGACGTATTCCATCTGTTTAGGGATGGGCAGTATTATATATTTTCCGTTACGTGTCTTCAGGTGAGTGGCTTGAGCCTTGCAACCAGATTTGCCATATCCCGACGGATCTGCTGATAACGCTCCCTGCTGAGACCGGCACCCAAGCCAACCTTCTCGGCCATTTCAGCTGTCAGGAAATCTCCGGGTCCGTGCGCGTCGGCGTTGATAGCCAGAAGAGCACCGGTTTTCTCCGCCATTTTGGCGACATGGCCGTTGGTTAGACTGTGTCCTTTGCGACCGGAGAGTTCGAGCAGGATGTGTTTGCGAGCCGCCAAGGCTGCTTCTTCTTCGGTAATGAAACCAGGGTGGGCGAGGATGTCGATGTCAGCCTCCAGGGCAGCTCGATTGGTGCCAGGAAGTACCGGTTCCACCGGGGTTTCACCATGAACCACAATCAACTGGGCACCCAGGGCTCTCGATTGCGCTGCTATTGGGCCGATAAGGGTAGGGGGGACATGGGTCAATTCGACCCCAACGATTAATCGGGTGGTGGTGATCGGGTTGAGATCGCGAGCAACCTTGATTAGGTTAGGGATCAAAAAATGAATGTTTGAGGAATCAGCATGGTCGGTGATAGCTATAGCTATGTACCCGAGGAATTCGACCCGACGGACATGCTCCGAAGGGACTAGTGCACCGTCGCTGAAAAAAGTATGCGAATGGAGATCTATCATTTGGTATCCTTTTACAGGCTGTTATGGTGACAAGTTAATCTTACTTGCAAAGATCACCTTTCAGAGAATGTTTGCCGGCTTGGTCAATTTTCACTTGCACCAAGTCGCCAGGAGCCAAAGATTGTCCTTGACTGGTAAAATGGACCATTTGGTTCGCCGGGGAACGCCCTTTATAGTTATCGTTGTCATAAGATTCAATTAATACTTCAACATTTGTACCTATACTCTCAATATTTCGTTCTAAACCAATACCATCTTGCAGCGTTTGAAATTCTTTCAGTCGCCTGCTTTTAATGTCTTCTGGGATTTTATTGGTAAAATCAGCGGAACGAGTGTGAGGACGGTCCGAATATTTAAATGAAAAAGATCCATGGAAGCGAACGGTGGAGAGGAGGTTCAGGGTAGCCTGGAAATCAGCCTCGGTTTCCCCAGGAAAACCAACTATGATATCGGTTGCCAAGGCTATGTCAGCTCGAAAGCGACGAAGCGCTGCCACTTTTTCCAGATAGGTTTCAATGGTGTATTTCCTGTTCATTCGTTGTAACACCGCATTGGACCCGGATTGCACAGGGAGATGAAAGTGCGGGCAGAGAATATCTATCTCGCTAAAACAGCGCATCAATTCTTCAGAGAGATCTTTAGGGTGGGAAGTGATAAAACGAAGCCTTTGGAGCCCCTTGACCGTCGCTACCCGTCGCAGTAAATCGGGGAAGGAAACCGAGAAACCTGCGACCTGGTTGGTCTGGCCGTAAGAATTGACATTTTGTCCAAGCAGGGTAACCTCCTTGACACCTTGGCTTGCCAAAATTTCGACCTCTTCAATAATGTCGTTCATGGGTCGACTTATCTCTCTGCCTCTGGTGCCGGGCACCACGCAATAACTGCAGTAGTTATCGCAGCCTTGCATGATCGTGACAAACCGCTTGAAGCCAAAAGAGGAAGAGGAGAGGGGGGCGTTGGCGAGGAGTTTCTGGAAGGGAGGGATCGTGAACGAAGTTTCCAGGTTGGTGGCAATTTCCCTGGTGGTCACCTGTTGCTCAAGACGAGCAAGCATTTCCGGTAAACGGTAGATTTGTTGTGTTCCAACTATCAGGTTAACATGAGGCATTCGGTTTAGAATATGTACTCCCTCTTGCTGGGCGACGCATCCGGTAACCCCGATCAGGAGCGATGGATTGTTCGCTTTGTCTTCCCGCAACTGACCAAGCAGGCTAAAAACCTTCTGTTCCGCTTTCTCCCTGATACTACAGGTGTTGATCAATACAACATCGGCGTCTTCGGCGCTATCTGTCGAAACATACCCCTCTTGAGCCAAGAGTTGCTCAATAATCTCAGAGTCCCTTTCGTTCATCTGGCAGCCGAATGTTTTAATATACAGATTTTTACTCATAACATTATTACGGTAACATGCAATCCAATTTTAATTTAATACATGAGCTTGAAACTGAGTCAAGTCGATGGCTAGGTCGTCAATCAGCTGCATGGTTTCGTCAAACCGAGAATTAAGGGTTTGAAGTCGTACAAGCCCTGTTTCCGTAGACATCGTGGTCAAGATGGCAAGACCGTCGTATCCTTCAAGGATAAATCGTAACCAGCTGATTTTTTCGGGACGTATAAGCAAGTACAGGTCCACAATAAATGGCAAGGTATGCATATATTTAACTTATAACATTAACTTATCGCGCTAAACGCTCAAAGATGCATCTATACACCCAGTAAGATCTTTGTATTTCTCCAGCACCGGAGCTACAACCTCCTTAAGAAATTCCGAAGTCTGCGTAGCGGCGCGACCGGTGAACTGTTGATAATTTCCAATCAAGCTGTCAAGTTGTTGATAGTCAAAAGGAATACGATCGTCTTTCGCCAACCGTTCCAGGAGATTGTTGTGAATTCCCAAATTTTTCACATCGAGACCTGCCGCCACGGAATGTTCGCGGATAACCTCATGTATATCCTGCCGGCTGTTCCCTTGCTCAACACAGGCCATAAGGATCTTCTCCGTGGCCATAAAGGGGAGCTCCTCTTTGAGATGACGCTCAATTTGCTTCGGATAGACAACCATATCGTTTGTTATATTGACATACAACTTCAAGATTGCATCCGTCAACAGAAAGGCCTGGGCCAGGTCCATCCTCCGGATGGCCGAATCGTCCAAGGTGCGTTCAAACCATTGGTTGGCAGCGGTTGCGGCGAAATTAGCTGGCAGGCCCATTAATTTCCTCGCCAAGCCGGTCATGCGTTCTGAGCGCATTGGGTTGCGCTTATAGGCCATTGCTGAGCTCCCCACTTGCTTGGTTTCAAAAGGCTCCTCTTGCACTTTCAAATTGGAAAGCAAGCGAAGGTCTACTGCAAATTTATGAGCAGAGGCGCCTATCCCAGACAGGGTTTCCGATGTCTTCATGTCAAGTTTTCGAGGGTAAGTCTGCCCGGTAACGGCAAAATAGGTTTCAAAACCAAGTTTTGCAGAGACCCGCCGGTCTAATTCACGAACTTTTTCGTGATCACCATTAAAGAGCTCTATGAAGGTTGCCTGAGTGCCGACAGTTCCCTTTGCCCCCCTAGCTTTGATCTGTTTTTCAAGATGCTCTATATAATCAAGATCCATCAGCAGGTCTTGCATATACAAAGTATTGCGCTTGCCAACAGTGGTTGGCTGGGCTGGCTGATAGTGGGTGAAACCAAGCGTTGCCAAGTCTTTATATCGTTCACTGAATGCGGCCAGGTTAGCAATTACCCTGATAAGCGATTTTTTAATGAGCGCTAGGGCCCGTTTTTGAATGATCAGGTCGGTATTGCATACTACGAACTGAGAGGTTGCTCCAAGATGGATAATCGGCTCGGCAAGGGGGCATTGTAGCCCGTAGGCATAGACATTGGCCATCACATCGTGACGAATTTCCCGTTCTTTGGCAGCAGCTACCTCATAATTGACATTCTCAATATTAGCCTTGAGCTCGGCAACCATTGCGGCAGTAACCGATGCCAAGCCGAGTTCGTGCTGGGCCTCAGCAAGGGCCACCCAGCATTTTCGCCAGTGGGTAAATTTAAAACGTTCGGAAAAAAGTTCCTGCATTTCACGGCTAGTGTAACGGGAAACCAAGGGCTCTTGATAAATATCACGGTTCATAGGGATCTGTACTCTTAAATTTGTAAGATGAGGAGGCGTAGATGGCCTTTAGCTTGTTTCTATTATTAGTTCAATGTTTTGCTAAGAAAAGATCGCCCGCACAGCGCGAAAGAACACAAAAACATACAAAATGTAAATGTCGCATAATATATATTATGTTAAATTATATATTATATTGTATATTCAACAAGGTGCAAGATGTAGTGCCTGGATCTGATCGCGCCCTGCCCCCTTGAACCAGGATCGTTTCAATTGAAAAACAACATCAACAGGTTCCTGGAAATTACGGGTCGAGTCAGCCAGGTTAAAACCTATGCCTGGAAAGGCTTGCCCGTTGATGCGAACCTGAAAAGCGAGGTGGCCCTTTATATCTTTCGGATTCAGGACAAGTTCGTTGGCAAGGAGGAATTTTGGCTCAGGGTTCCCCTCTCCAAACGGTTGCATTAACTGAAGGGCCCGAATAAGCTCTCCGGTCAGGGCCTCTTTATCATGAAACTGGTGATCTATCCACAGCATCACACTGTTTTTACGTATTATTTCATCGTGCCGCGATGCCTGCTCATGGAAAGATTGCCTGAACGCTTTTAGGTTAGATCGTTTTATCGTTAAGCCAACGGCCATGGCGTGCCCGCCGAATTGTTCGATCCACGGCGAACATCGCTGCAGGATATGCAAGAGATTTACCCCTGCCACAGACCTTCCGGATCCCTTGAGATAGTCACCCGAACCACCTTTAAAATCGTCAGTAAATATAATCACAGGCCGATGGTAACGATCAACATTCTTCGATGCCAGTATGCCCACCACCCCCGGATGACAATTTTCCTGATAAACCGTCAATCCGCTTAACCCCTCCAGTGCTTGTTGGTTGCACTGCTCGTCGATAACCGAATACATACTAAGCTCTAATTCTTTCCTTTGACCATTCATCGTCTCAAGGGACCGTGCCGCCTGCATCGCCTCCTCTCCGCTATCTGTCGACAACAAGGCGAGGCCCACTTGTGGGCACCCTAGCCTTCCCGAGGAGTTAATGCGCGGGGCCAGTTTGAATGCAATATCCTCAGCAAGAATTTGCCGGCCAGCAATTCCACAGCACTCGCACAGACAAAGAACGCCAGTACGACTCTTTGCAGACAACACCTCAAGCCCTGCATGCACAAGAATGCGATTGATGCCAACCAGCGGTACAACATCAGCAACCGTACCAAGCGCTACGAGGTCCAGGTATTTTTTGAGATTAGGCATGCTGCCGAGCGATACAACTCCACTCTCAACAAAGGCTTTGCGCAAGGCAATAATGAGGAAAAAAGCGACCCCGACTCCTGCGAGCAGCGGGAAGGGAAATGTGCAGCCTTGCTGTTTGGGATTCAAGATTGCATCCGCAGCAGGCAGTGCATTTTTGGGTTCATGATGATCGGTAATGATAACGCGAAGTCCAAGTTTTCGAGCATAAATGACCTCATCGACTGCGGTAATACCGCAATCAACCGAAATCAGCAACCCGCCCCGCACCTGATGATCAGCCTTGGAAAGCAGGCGATTGATCGAAGCAACGGACATCCCATACCCCTCCTCGAGTCGGTTAGGAATGTAGGCAACGGTTTTAATACCAATTTCCCGAAAAAATGACTTAAGTAGAGCTGTTGCGGAAATGCCATCGACATCGTAGTCGCCGTGAATAAAAATCGGCCCGTTGGCGCGACAGGTTTCGAGAATGCTACGAACAGCTTGCTGCATGCCCATCATGGTCTCGGGCGCTGGTAGCATCGACAGCTGGGGATAGAGAAAATTTCTGACTTCTTGAAGAGTCGTAAAGCCACGATGATACAAAATTTCACCCAGGAGCGGCGGAACGGGGAAACGCGCAGCCACCTGGTGGCCAAATTCTTTCACCTGTGGCCTGCCGGTATCAGGTGGCAGGGTGTAATCGGGGTGCGATGCAGATAGCAGTTTGGTCATATTAGCAAACCTGCCCCAATTGAACCTGCAGGAAATGTTTGATATCCATAAGGACTTCGTCGGGACGATGAATTTCGTGCCAACGCACCACCTGGTGATGCCGAAACCAGGTCATTTGCCGCTTGGCATACCTCCTGGTGTCCTGGATCAGGGCTGCTGTAGCTGTCTGCAGGTCCGATTCTCCGGCAAGTAAAGCAGACATGTGCCGGTAGCCGATAGATTCCATTGAAGGTAGATTACGTGTGAATCCTTTTGCCAGCAACAGCTCAACCTCTTTCTTAAATGGTTCGCCCATGATGCCGATTGATCGTATTTTTATTCTATCGTACAGCAATTCACGCGCACAGGTGAGACCGAGGTGCAGCATTCTGGCGCAGGCAGGATTTCGGGGTGTTTGCGCTTGCCGGCGCAGGTGCTCGGTCCAAGATACGCCGGTACTATGAAATATTTCCAGGCCGCGCAAGATCCGCTGGGTATCATTTTGGTGTATTCGCGCTCCACTTTCCGGGTCCACACGCAACATTTCCCGATACAGCTCTTCCCTGCCCTCACTGACAAGTCGCTGTCTCAGGTCAGCCTTAACCTCATCGCTTACATCAATAGCATCGAACAAGCCATTGATTAATGCGGTTAAGTAGAGGCCAGTGCCACCGGTTATAAGAGGAATTTTGCCGCGGGAAGATATAATCTTGATCGCTGCCAAGGCATCACGCACGAAACAGGCGGCATCGTACTGTTCATCTGGTTCCAGAATATCGATCAAATGATGCGCCACTTGGCGTCGCTCTTCCCAACCCACCTTCGCGGTGCCAATATCCATGTACCGATAGACCTGCATAGAATCCATGGAAATGATTTCGCAGTCAAATTCCGCGGCAATCCTGAGCGAAAGATCGGTCTTGCCGATAGCGGTTGGCCCGATCAGGACCAAAACCGGTGTTGTTATGGATTCATCAACTGCCATTATTATTCAAAACTGATTAAGGGCAAAAGTCGTTGGAGTTTTTTAGGGCCAATCCCTGGGACCCTGAGAAGATCATCAGGGCTCTTAAACTTTCCTCCCTGTTGCTGCTCGTTGATTATGGCAGCGGCCAGATGCGGGCCGACGCCCGGCAACATTTCCAGTGCGCCCTGACTAGCCCGGTTTATTGGAAAGGGTTGATTCGCAAACACGGTTACTTCCGCTGGGAGTGCATTGACTGAGTCTTGTTCGGGCACAAAAGGGACTAGCTGCTGGTGAGGCATTTTGCCGGGAGGCTCCTGTGCGGTCTCCTCTTCAAGTAGTGGATCAGTTGCAACCGGGAGACGACGTTGCATCAACCACTGTTGCGCGTGGTCCTCAACGACAACCTCATAGGAGATGCCTGCCTGTTCCCAGTTACAAGGCATGATATCAAAACAAAGCAGTGTCAATCCCAAAAGAAAAAGGACAAGCGTTCGCTTGTCCTTGACTTCTGCGGGACCGACCAAAACTACCTGCCTATCAATCTCGAGACTTTTCATCCTTCATCAGCTTGTAATTGATACTATCCACTAACGCCTGCCAGCTGGCTTCAATGATGTTAACCGAAACACCAACGGTTCCCCAGCTGCACTCGAGATCCTTACTTTCCACCAAGACCCGGACCTTGGCCCCAGTGCCGTATTCACCCGAGAGGACGCGAACTTTGTAATCGGTGAGTTCCATATCTTCCAGGCTAGGATAAAACCGGGTCAGGGCTTTGCGCAAGGCTCGGTCCAGGGCATTGACCGGACCGTCCCCCATGGCTGCCGTATGTACTTCGCTACCACCGACATATAATCGGATGGTCGCCTCAGTGATCGATTTGCTGGCCATGTCGTACTTATGATTCATGACCCGGAAGGCCTCGAGTTGGAAAAATTCCCGCTGCAGTCCCAGCGCTCGACGCATCAGCAACTCAAAGCTCGCTTCGGCCGCCTCGTATTGATATCCCTGATTTTCCAGCTCTTTCAATTCGCTGATAATCGAGGCCATCAAAGGGTCGTCAGGATCAAGCGCAAGTCCGTATTTTTGCGCCTTATGGAGGACATTAGCCCTACCGGACTGATCCGAGATTAACACTCTTCGTATATTGCCCACCTTTTCAGGGACCAGGTGCTCGTACGTCATAGGGTTGCGCTGCACCGCACTGACATGAATACCGCCCTTATGAGCAAAGGCAGAATCACCGACATAGGGTTGATAACGATTGTGCGGCAGGTTCGCCAATTCGTTCACCAGGCGGGCGGTCGTATACAGCTGGTCAATACGTTTACCGACATTGCACTCCAACCCCATCTTGAAAACTAGAGCCGGGATAATGGAGGTTAGATTAGCGTTGCCGCACCGCTCCCCGAATCCATTGATGGTCCCTTGGACCTGATTGGCGCCGAGTTGGACGCTGAGCAGGGCGTTGGCCACCGCGGTCTCGGAATCGTTGTGGGAATGGATGCCAATCCGGACCTTGCTGTTGATCTCGGCGCAATACTGCTGCACGCGCTGGAAAATTTCCGGAATTTCATGGGGTAGGGTCCCGCCGTTGGTGTCACAGAGCGCAACGGTCTCGGCGCCACCGGCGATGGCCCGGCCGAGCGTGGCCAGGCAGTATTCCCGGTTATTTTTAAAGCCGTCGAAAAAATGCTCGGCATCGTAGATCAGGTGCTGAACCTTGGGACGCAGGTAGGCCAGAGAATCCTCGATAATCTGCAGGTTATCATCCAGTTCAATCCGTAAGGCATCGATAACGTGAATATCCCAACTCTTGCCAAAAATGGTCACCGCCGGTGTTTTGGCGTCAAGAAGAGCCTGGAGGTTGGCGTCCTTTTCAGGAGAATTCTGGAAATGACGTGTTGACCCAAAGGCCGTCAGTTTGGCATGCTGGAGATCGATACCCTGCATCTGTTGAAAAAAATCGACAGCCAGAGGATTGGAACCAGGCCAGCCGCCTTCAATAAAATCAATACCGAGCCGGTCGAGCTGGCGGCAGACCTTGATCTTGTCGTCAACCGAGAGATTGAAATTTTCGGCCTGGGTGCCATCCCGCAGGGTAGTGTCGTAGAGTTCAATAATTCTGGCCATTGCCCTACTCTGCTTCCTCCATCGGTAAATTTTCCTTATCCATAGCAAAAGCATCATGCAGCGCGCGGACTGCCAGTTCCGTGTATTTTTCTGCGATAATACAAGATACTTTAATTTCAGATGTCGAAACCATCATCATATTGACGCCTTCCTTGGCCAAAATCTGAAACATGGTTGAAGCAATACCGGGTTGATTGCGCATGCCAACCCCTACAATGGAAATCTTGGCGATGTCCTTATCACCGGTCACCGCTTCTGCATTAATTTCCCTGGCCACTATTTTCAGGATTTCCATAGCCCGATCATAGTCTCGACGCAAAACCGTGAAGGTCATATCCGTGAGCCGACCATCATGGGTATTCTGGATGATCATGTCGACGAGAATACCGGCATCTGAAATAGGTAAGAAAATTTTTGCCGCAATTCCAGGCTGATCAGGCACCTTCTTAATTGTAATTCGAGCCTCGTTTTTGCTGTATGTAATACCGGATACCAACATGGATTCCATGATCTTGTCCTCCTCAACCACCCAAGTGCCTATATTTTCTGAAAAAGTAGAACGAACATGAACAGGCACACTGTACCTTTTCGCAATGCCTACAGACCGTATATCCAAAACCTTCGCCCCCAAACTGGCAAGCTCAAGCATCTCGTCATAACTGATGCGGTCGATCTTTCGCGCCTTGCTACAGATGTTTGGATCGGTCGTATAGACCCCCTCAACATCGGTATAAATCTCGCAGGCGTCGGCCTTCATCGCGGCGGCTAGGGCCACTGCAGTGGTGTCGGAACCTCCCCGGCCAAGGGTGGTAATATCACCGTGATCGGTCACGCCCTGGAAACCGGCTATAATGACTATTTTGCCCTGATCCAGATACTTATTAATCAAACCTGCATCAATAGATTCAATCCGTGCCTTGGTGTGCATGTTGTCGGTATGAATGGCAACCTGATCACCAAGCAGAGAAATAGCATCCCCCCCCGCCTCCTTTACTGCCATGGCAAACAGGGCCACCGTCACCTGTTCACCGGTGGCAAGTAGCATATCCATTTCCCGAAGGTCCGGCAGGCGCTGGACGGCATGCGCCAGTCCAGTCAACCGGTCGGTTTCACCCGACATCGCCGAAAGGACAACAACCATTCGGTTTCCCTGCAGGTAGCTCCTGATGACCCGCTGGGCCACAGTTTTGATTTTTTCCGTGGAGCCCACAGAGGTTCCACCATATTTTTGAACGATTAGCGCCATGATCGTGTCCGCAGAAAATAAGAAAGAATTGTGTACAAAATCGTTGAGGGAACTTTTTTTCGAGATCGTCGCTGATTGCCCGGATACCGGCTTGCCGGTATAGATGCTACGACCCCGGCAACGCATGAGCAAATCTATAGCCTGGTCGGCAAGGATGCCACGTGGGCGACCGAACCGATTTCTCCAACCAAAAGCGGAACAAAGAACTTAAGACGTATTTTTAAATTTGCAACCTGAATCCATATTCTGTACATACGGGACACTGTTATTATTTCTCAACAATGGATTCTATGCCCTCACCTGCCCTACACATCGTTCTGGTGGAGCCAGAAATACCTCCCAACACCGGGTCGATCGCCCGACTCTGCGGAGCCACCGATACCATCCTCGACCTGATCCATCCCCTTGGGTTCAAAATCGACGATAAGCATCTCAAACGGGCGGGCCTTGATTATTGGCCACAAGTGACCATTAACCATTGGGCAAATCTTGAAACCTTCCTGGAGCAGCACGATGAGAATCGGCTCTATTTTTTAACCACAAAAACAACTCGATCGTATACAGCAGCCCGGTTCCAATCGGGGGACATCCTGATTTTCGGCAAGGAGACAAAAGGCTTGCCGGAAGATATTCTCAGGCTGTATAGTGACCGCTGCTATACGATTCCTATGAGTAATCCCAATATCCGCAGTCTTAACTTGGCCATGACTGCTGGTATTGTTCTCTATGAAGCCCTACGGCAGATCTGCCGATAAATCAATCTATTAACTAACACCACGACAATTCCCAAGGAGAAAGTCATGCCTGACAGAATTTTTAATTTTAGCCCCGGTCCCGGTACCCTGCCCTACTCTGTCCTCCAGGAGGCAGCTGCCGATATCGTTAATTTCAAAAACAAGGGGATCGGCCTGATCGAACTCAGCCATCGCTCAAAGGAATTCATGGCCGTGGCCGATGAAACCGAGGCCCTTATCCGCGAGCTCATGGCGATCCCTAAGAATTACAAGGTACTTTTCCTGCAAGGAGGCGCCTCATCGCAATTCTTCATGGTGCCGATGAATCTGTTGGGCAGGGACCAGAAGGCCACCTACCTTAACACCGGGGTCTGGGCGAAAAAAGCTATTAAAGAGGCTAAACTCTTCGGCAATGTCGAGGTCGCCTATTCCAGCGAAGAGCTAAAGTATACCCGGGTACCGCGTGACGACGAATACTCGGTGTCCGCAGAGAGCCAATACCTCCACTTTGTCACCAACAACACCATCTACGGCACCCAGTTCCCCACCATGCCTAACAAGGATGCCATGTTGATAGCCGACATGTCTTCGGACATCCTTTCCCGACCGGTGGATGTCAGCCGGTTTGGCCTGATCTTTGCTGGAGCGCAGAAAAATATGGGCCCTGCCGGAGTGACGGTGGTGATCATCAGGGACGACCTACTCGACCGGGTTGCCGACACAGTCCCCACCATGTTGAAATACAAAACTCATGCCGAAAAAGATTCCATGTTCAACACCCCTCCCTGTTTTGCGATCTACTGCGTCGGCCGGGTGATGAACTGGTTGAAGCAGATGGGGGGCACCGCAGCCATCGAAAAAATTAACCGTAGCAAAGCCGCCCTGCTCTACGAGGCGATCGACGGTACCGATTTTTATCGCGGCCACGCTGAGAAGGAATCACGTTCACTGATGAACGTCACCTTCAACCTGCCCACTCCGGAGCTCGAGGCTCAGTTCATTCGCGAGGCCACGGCAGTCGGCCTGGACGGACTCAAAGGCCATCGGTCGGTCGGCGGTTGCCGAGCATCGATCTACAACGCCTTCCCCAAAGAAGGGGTTGCCAAACTCGTCGAATTCATGGCTGATTTTGCCAAGAAGAACGGCTAAAACAAATAAGCTGCCTGTCCATGGTGCGCTGCTACCATGGACAGGCCTCTCTCTTCCACGTGGATTATCAAGGCG